>Ga0193955_1000003_pt1 | contig 168868 bp, 149 predicted proteins | sample BB_6_MG_FD_140343 | JGI IMG/M metagenome (GOLD analysis project Ga0193955, IMG submission 140343) | Microbial mat bacterial communities from the Broadkill River, Lewes, Delaware, United States - BB_6_MG | ecosystem: Environmental > Aquatic > Freshwater > River > Microbial mats | place: USA... | reverse complement strand
TACTTACTTAGTTTTCAATGATCTCAAACGTTTTTCGCTTCCTAAACTCTAGGTTGCTACCGTTTGTGGATGGGAATTATAGGGGGAATATGCTTAAAAGAAGCTTAGGTGTGAAAAGAAATTAATCTTTTATCTTTTCTTGTTCATTTTATTATCATCTACTAATCTCTCGTATTAAATAACTTTGCTCTTTATTATATATAGTATGCTTTAATGCTTGTTTCTTTGTGTTTACTCTTTATATGTAAAATTCTTATAATTAATTAGTTATATTAAAGGAATAGTTATGGGACTATATGATCGTGATTATGCTAGAGGCAATGAAGCCTTTACATATGGTAATGCTGCAAAGAGCGATTCACAAACAATTACATTTGTAAAAGAAACGTACAAACTTTTTGCTGCATCTATGATGGCAGGTGCTGTTGGTGCTTATGTTGGTGTTCCTATGGCAGGAGCAATCTCTTCTTGGTACATTCCACTTGTAATATTGGAAATAGCTTTATTATTTGGATTATTCGCCGTTAAACACAAACCAGGTATTAACCTTGCTGTGATGTTTGCATTTGTATTTATGACGGGATTAACGCTTGCTCCTCTCTTAGCTCGTACATTAGGAATGAGTGGAGGTGGTGTTGTTGTAGGAAATGCTTTTGCTATGACTTCATTAATCTTTGGTAGTATGAGTTTTTATGCAATTAAATCTACAAAAGATTTTACAGGTTATGGAAAGCCGTTAATGATAGCAGTTTTAGTTATTTTTGCTTTTTCTATCGTAAACTTATTTTTAGGTAGTCCAATTTTAGCTATAGGTATTTCAGCAGTAGTAGTTGTACTTTTTAGTATTTTAGTTGTTTATGATACACAAAACATCATTGCAGGTAATTACGAAACACCTATTGATGGTGCTATTGCATTGTACTTAGACTTTTTAAATATTTTCACAGCTCTTTTACACCTATTTGGTATTTTTGGAAATGATGACTAATACCCATTTATCACCTGAATTGTATCGGGTGATAGATGCAAATCTCAATCGTTTAAAAGAGGGTATTCGTGTTGTGGAGGATCTACTTAGATATCTTCATAATGATCAAGTCTTATCAAAGAAACTTAAATCTATTAGGCACTTAGCCAAATTTGACGATACAAATGCGCTTTTGAAACATAGGGACAGTATTAATGATGTCCTACGTCCCTCAACAAAAAGTGAATTAGACCGCAAGGACTTAAAGAGTATTGTTATTGCTAACTTTAAACGTGCACAAGAAAGCTCGCGTGTACTAGAAGAACTTTTAAAACTCTACGACGCTACACAGAGTGAAAACTACAAACACATTCGTTATGAGCTTTATGACCTAGAAAAAGAGATAATACTATCATTTCACAACTAAGTAGCTTATCTTTTTTTCTTCAAGTTCATTTTTAAAAATATCCATATACTCTTTTACCAATCTTTCATCTATACCACTTAAAGAAAGTTCCACTTCAGCAGCATTATTGTTAAACATTGGTAATGATGATAGTTCCACCTCTTTTGGCAAGGTTTTCATTAGATCTATCAAGGTGTCTTCACTCGTTTTAGCAATTAAAGTGTAACGGTATTTTTTTTGAGAGATACTAAAATGTTGTTTAATAACACTTTGTAGCATAGGATGCGCCATAGAAGGAAACCCCGGTACAAAAAAGTATTTATCTTCTAATGAGTAAGCCGACATATTATTCACAGGATTAAAGATTAGCTTTGATCCAACCGGTATATTTGCCATATTTATTCTATGAGGATATGCCTTTTCTTTAAATCTTTGTAAAATATCTTGCTTAAACTGTTCATTGATTTGTAAAGGTGATGATGTAAACACTTTTGCAGATATCTCACGCGTCAAATCATCAGGAGTTGAGCCAATACCTCCAAATGAGAACAAAACAGCTTGTGGGTCTTGTTTAATCATCTTATAGGTATTATAAATTAAAGCTTCATCATCCTTTATGATAAACGAAGCAAATAACTCATGACCGTATTGGGCTAATTCATTTTTTAAAAATACAAAATGTTTGTCTTCACGTCTATTGTTTAATATCTCTGTGCCTATAATAACTGCGTAAAAATTCATTCTAAACCTCTTTTATTTTGATGAGAGAAACACAACTTCAAATTCTAAGTACGTTAAAGGATAGTTTTTAATAAGCTCTTTGGTTTGCTTATATCCAAGTATCTTTCTAGATCCACTAACTCCACTTTTTTTAATGTATTGAAACATCTCTCTTGTTGATTCAAATTCAAGTTTGTATTGTACCCGTTCAACATCAAGATCAAAATATCTCTTGTAAAGTTTTTCTATCTCCTGAGCACTTTTTAATAAAGGGTCTAAAGATGCCGTTTTATTTAGCGTTTTAAATGTTCCAGAGGTAAAAATAGCTAAAGACAGGGGTGCATTAAGTTCTTTTATTTTTTTAAATACCTTGTCTAAATCAAGTGCCCATTGAAGTGCTGATGCAGAAAAAATTCGGTCATACTTTTTATCTTTGAGTGAATCAAAGAGTTCATTATCATTAAAATCACCATAAATGCACTCTATTGACTTGGATCTAGGATGCAGGGCTAACATTCCAGAAGCAAAATCTACACCTCTAAAAGATTCATACTCCCAATCAATTTGCTTACACAAACTTCCACTTCCACAACCTAAATCAAGTATATGCTTTGGTTTTTCCAAATTACTCGGCAATTTTTGAAGCAGATGTTTGATCACCTTATCTTGAATAATATTGTATGAATTGTACGATGTTGCGTATTTTGAAAACTCTTTACTTACGTTCATGACTTCTTATTGATTAATAAAGATACGATAAATATAAATAAAATTGACAACACAATAGTTGCACCACTTGGCAATGAAAAATAATAAGAAAGACTAATCCCACAAATAACACTAAAAATAGCAAATACTAAGGCTAATAAACTTGTTTTTAAAAAGCCAAATTTGTACTGTAAGGCAGATACTGTAGGAATTACCATAAGCGCACCAATTAAGAGTGAACCCACTACACGAATTGATAAGGCTATGATGATCGCAACCACACTAACCAATACAAAGTTAAGCAGTTTAACTTTAATCCCACTCACCTTTGCAACCTCTTCATCGTAAGCAATAAAATAAAATTCTTTTGATAATGCTAACAATATACCAAGTGCGACCATACCGAAAATTAATATACTCATAACATCTTCATTACTTACCGATAATATAGATCCAAACAAGTACGAAAAAAGTGAATTATTAAAAGTACCTCCAAGAGAAACTATTATAACAGCAATGGCCAAAGATCCAGACAAAAGTATGGCTAAAACTGCATCAGAATAGATGGTGAAGTTTGAACGTAAATATTCAATTAACCATGCAGATACAAGTGCACCTACTACTGCCATCCACAAAGGATTATAACCTGCTACTAAACCAACAGCTACTCCTACTAAAGCCGAATGAGCTAATGTTTCACTGATCATAGAATAGCGTTTTAATACGACAAAAGTTCCACTAATAGAAGCTAAAACAGCGATTATTATACCTGCAATAAAAGCACGTTGCATAAAATCATACGAAAGCATCTCTGTCATTTTATTCCTTGCATATTGTACTAATGTCCATGCTTGTGGTTGTGAATAAGGTGTGCTTCAATTCCATAAAGCTCACTCATCTCATCACAACTTAAAGCTTGTTTTGGATTATTACATGTGATCACTTTTTCATTGACCGTAAAAAGTCTTGCAATATCATCCGCAATAACACCAATATCATGAGTAATAAAAACGATGGTGATGTTTTTGTCTTTATTAAGTTTTCTCAAAAGTGTATAAAATCTATTTTGAGAACTTTGATCAACTCCGGTATTTGGTTCATCCAAGATAAGTACTTCTGGTTCAGATGCAAGCGCACGAGCTATCATTACACGTTGACGTTGACCTCCCGATAAAGTCCCAACCATTTTGTCTTTTAAATGGACAATATCCATCTGTTTCATTGCATCTTCGACCAAAGACTTGTCTTTACTACTCATTTTAGAAAAAGGTTTTCTTTGTGCCGTTCTTCCCATGTTTACAATATCCAATACCGTAGCAGGAAAATTTCTATCCACATGAGCTGCACGTTGAGGAACATAACCTATTTTATGCCATTGTTTAAACTCAGAAAACTTTTTACCATAGATCTTAATCTCACCCGAACTTGGTTTTTCAAGCCCTAGCAACAAACGAACAAGGGTTGTTTTACCCCCACCATTAGGACCTATAATAGCAATGTATTGGGAATTAAAAATTTGTAAAGATACATTTGATAAAATATTAATCCCACTGGCACTAAAGTTTAAATTTTTTATATCAAAGATCGGTACTTTAAAATTCATTTACACTCTAATGCTTGTTTTATTTTTTCAATATTTTTATCCATCAATTCTTCATAACTAAGATCCACTTCATCTTTAGTAATATTACCCAATGGCTGAAGTGTATCAACACTAATATTAGTGTCTTTTGCAATTGATTTTACAAGTCTGTCACTCGCAAAGCTTTCAAAAAAGATAACGGAGATCTCTTTTTCTTTTATAAGATGTAAAATATTTTTAATGTTTTGAGGTGAGGGCATACTTTCTGTTGATAAACCATTGATTGAATCTATTTGAAATCCATATTTTTTTCCCAAATAAGAATAAGCATTGTGATTTACTACAATCGTGTCTTTCGTACATTCTTTAAGTGCCAAAGCATAACGTGTGTCCATCTTTTTTAAATGCTCGATGTATGCTTGTTTATTTAACTCAAAAAAAGATTTCTTCTCAGGTGAGATCTTTATAAAAGCTTCTGTAAGCTTATTGGCAATTTTTACCATGTTATCTAGATCTAGCCAATAGTGTGGATCTATATTTTTTGTGGTTTCATTGTGAGTATTATGATGGTTGTGGTGGTTATGTCCATGTCCTTCATGATCACAGTGTTGTCCCTGTTCAAAATTTATCAGATCCATATATTGTGACATATTGATAGCATTTTTGGGTTTTACTTTGTCTATCCAAGGTTCCAAAGAAGCACCACTGTAAACAAATAATGCCGCTGTTTGTATCTCTGCCATCTTTTTTGGTGTCAATTCGTAGGTATGTGTGTCACTTCCAAAAGGCAAGACCGTAGAAAGTTCTAAGGTGTCTTTAGAAATTCTTTTAGCAGCATCATACAAGGCAAATGTACTTAATATTACCCGCTTATTTTGAGCAAACTCTTTTGGTTCATTGTCATTGTTTAAGATCACAAATAAAAGACCCATAATTATTATAAAAAGTAAGACCATAATGTTTTTTAGAGGCATATTAATTCCATTCACAATTTTTGATATTATACCCAATTTTGAATTAAAGCTTTTTTTAGATATAATTCGCAACTTTAATTATGGCTTATCTACTTAAACTCAGCCAAACAGGAATTTATAAATGACAACTAGTTTTTTACTTATTGTTCAAATAGTTTTAGTGGTTCTAATTGTAATCGCTGTACTATTACAAAAAAGCTCAAGCATCGGTCTTGGAGCATATAGTGGTTCAAACGACTCAGTATTTGGGGCAAAAGGGCCAAACAGCTTTTTAGCTAAAGTTACTTTTACTATTGGTTTTTTATTTGTAGTAAATACAATTACCTTAGGATACATGTATTCTCAATCAGCAAGTGAATCAGTGGTTGACAATATGGTTGAAAATGCCAATGTAATAGCACCAGCTGCTACAACAGCTAAAGAAACAAATACATCAAAATAGGAGATACTTAAATGTTAGATGATATCTATAGTCAATGTGAAGAGAAGATGCAAGGTAGTGTAGAACATATGCATAGAGATTTTAAAACACTTAGAACAGGTAAGGTAACAACCTCTGTTTTAGATAATGTTAAAATCGACTATTATGGAACAATGACTCCACTTGATCAAGTTGGTTCAGTTACTGCAATTGATGCAACTACGATTGCTATTAATCCTTGGGAAAAACATCTACTAGGCGACATTGAAGCAGCGATTAATGGTGCTAACATTGGCGTAAATCCTAATAATGATGGTGACATTATTAAATTGTTTTTTCCACCTATGACATCTGAACAACGTCAAGATACTGTAAAACAGATGAAAACAATGGTAGAAGATGCAAAAGTTTCAGTAAGAAACGATAGAAAAAAATCAAACGATGCTATTAAAAAACTTGAAAAAGATAAAGAAATCACTCAAGATGAATCAAAGTCAGCGCAAGATAAAATTCAAACTTTAACAGATACATTTATAGCTAAAGTTGAAAATGATGCAAAAGCTAAAGAAGCAGAGGTTTTAAAAGTTTAATGGACGTTAAACAAATATACATGGATGCTGAAGCTCTTTTAGAAGGGCACTTTAAGTTAAGCAGTGGAAATCATTCACAATTTTATCTACAATCTGCAAAAGTATTAGAAGATCCAAAAACAGCTAAACTTTTAGCAGAAGCTTTGGCTCAACAAATCAAACAAAGCGGTCTTGAAATAGACACCGTATGTGCACCTGCACTTGGTGGTCTTATAGCAGGGTTTGCTCTTGCTCAAGCACTTGACGTTCGTTATATCTTTGCTGAAAGAGTTGATGGTGAGATGAATATTCGCCGTGGCTTTGAAGTAAAAGAGGGTGAGAAAGTTTTAATGTGTGAGGACATCATTACAACAGGTGGTTCTGCTATGGAAGCCGCTCGTGTTGTTGAGAAATTAGGTGGAAAAATTGTTGGTGTTGCAGCACTAGCAAATCGTGGTTTTTGTAAACGTCAAAACAGCGATATTGAAACAAAACCTAACTGTAAACTTCCACAAGATATTCCATTTTTTGCACTTGAAGATTTTACATTTAGTATGTATTCTCCAGAGGACTGTCCACTTTGTAAAGATGGCAGCGAAGCAATTAAACCAGGTTCAAGAGGAAACTAATCTTTCCTTAAAACCTCTTAGCTCCTAAGAGGTAAGGCATCTAAAGCATTTAAAAACAGATCAATACTTATGGGTTTTGTTAAATAAGTATCTATACTCAAGTTATTCTTTCTTATAAACTCATCAGAACTATCGTGTGCAGAAAAAATCCATATTGGTATATTACTTACTTTTTGAATATTTTTTATTAATTCCAGACCATTCATAACGGGCATGTTTACATCGGTAATAAGTAGATCTATGCTCTGTGTTTGAAAAATCTCCAGTGCATCTGCTCCATTTCTTGCTACAAATATTTTAGAAAAAAACTCTTCAAAAACACTTATAGAAGCATCCACAACATCTTTATTATCTTCTACATACAAAAGTGTTAAATGCTTACTTTTTTCAATTATAGCTTCTAAACTATTCATTGAGTGCCTTTATTTCAATCGTAAAAACTGCCCCATCCTTATCATTTTTTGCATATATTTTTCCACCACAATGTTCTTCAATTATTATCTTACTCATATACAACCCTAATCCTGTACCATCAAGGTTTCTTTTTGTAGAGAAATACGGTTCAAATATTTTTTCAATCACTTCTTGATCTATTCCCCCTCCATTATCTCTTATATGCAAATAATGTTTAGTATTTTTTTTCTCGGTTGATACTCTAATAGTCGGTTTTTTAACCATCTTTTCCATTAATATATCTTCTGCATTTTTGATTAGGTTCAAAGAAACTTGTTTTAGCTCATTAGGATACGATTTAAATGTTTCATTGTCATTAAATTCTTTAATCAAAACAATATTTTTGTTGATTAATGACGTTTCAACTATGGCAAAAACCGACTCCATAATCTTATAAAAGTTAACATCGATTTTTTCTTTATTTGGCTTAAAAAAGTTTCTAAAATCATCTATTGTCTGGCTTAAATGTTTGGAATATGAAGATATTTTATCCGTTTGAGCTATCAATAGATCTTTGGGTACATTTGCTAGTTTTGCTTTTATGTTTAAACCTGAGCTTGTTGCGCTAATGGCGTTTAATGGTTGTCGCCATTGGTGAGCTATCATACTAATCATTTCACCCATTTGAGCCAATCGTGATTGCCTTAACATATGTTTATCTTTTTTTCTATTTTTATCAAGCTCTTTTTTTACACGTGATTCCAAAGAACTGTTAATATCTTCAAGTTCTTTAGAGGTTTGAGAGATTAAATGCGATAAAGCTCGTAATGTTTTATTTTCATTTTTACAAGATTCAAGGTAACGTTCTTTATGTCTTTTATTTATTAGGACATTTTCACTGATTCCTAAAATGGTCATATTTTGATTTAGTAATTGTTTTTGCAATCCATTATTTTTAGTGTAAAACTCCCCATAAGTAAAAAAACCACAATAAGGAGCTACTCTTTTTAAAACGTTTAGTTCCATTAATATACTTTGTCCAAGCATACTTTTTCTTGCCATACAAGAATAGACAAACATAGATTCCATAGGTTGTTTGTAAAGTTTATCGTAAAGTTCTGTTCTGTTATTTACAATATTTTCAATGTTTCCAAAACCTAAATAGACACTGTCCCCTTCACTCAGCCGTCCTGCAAACACCAAAGAACCATCATCATTCTTCCCAATAACAGCTCGGGCTAGATCTGATCCATCTTTACGGATAATTAAAGGAAATTCTATACCTGTTTTAGGTAATTCTTTAGCAACATTCTCCCCTAAATAGTTTGCGTAAATATCCACAGCTTTTGTTCCATCAATAGTGTAAACAACGTTTCCCTTCGCTTTGGTCACACACATTTTTTTTCCAATTCTGTCCCAACCAAAACTAGCAGTTGTGCTGACTATCAGATCTTCATTGTACAAAAGTGCTATCACAGCACCTCTTGAGAGCACTTTTTCTTGAGTAAACACAAGGGTTTTAACAAACTCTGCTCCATCGGCGGCTAATCCACCTGAAACAATCAGTTCAGGACATTGTTCTTCAAAACATTTTAAATACCCATCCCCATCTGTATGAAGCCCATCAGCAAAACTAATAGCTACTTTTGCTTTATCATTTTTTGGAAACTGATTTATTAATGATTGCGCTGTTAAGTAACCTGTTTCATGAGTATCTGTATGGAATATTTTTATCTTAGTTTGCTCAAACAAAGAAAAAGAAACGACCGTATCATTTAAAATTTCACTCGATTCTATCACTTCTCCATCGGTAGTTGCTCCGATAATATTTGCTTGTGGAAGTTCTGTTTTTATTTTTTGGACTAGATCCAAGATATATTGTTCATCACACACACTTGTAAATATCTGTATAAGTATGTTTTGTGTTTTTTCTATAGCGTTTTTTTCAATAAATACTTTAAGAGAATCAAGGTCTTTATAAATACAATTAAAACTTCTCAATCACATCCTTTTATGCGTGTTTAAGACTACACGCCATGGTTCTCTCTACAAGAACCTTAGAAATCTCTAATTTTCCATCAACAATTACCGTAATATCAAGATCATTTAACGCTTCTTTTTCTTCCAAAGAGATCACTTTTACAATAAGGTTAATATTTTTAGTATCCCTTAAAACGGTTTCACAAATTTGACGCTTTTTATTAATATTGTCCAAAGTTACAATTACAGCAGAGGATTGTTTTACATTTAAGGCATCAATAATTGTACGTTTAGACATATCCCCTAAATAAACTTCCCTCTCATCTTCTAGGGCCTCTTTTACATGTTTGGGAGAGTTGTCTATAACCACATAAGGCGCACCCATCTCATCGAGATGTTTGGTCACAAATTTACCAACAATTCCATACCCACAAACAACCACATGGTCTTTTCTGTTGTTAAAACTATCACTGTCAACGTGCATACATTCATCTTCTACAAATCTGTCAACAAAAGCCGATATTTTAGAGATAAAAAATGGGGTGATGATCATTGAAAAAATAACAATAAGGATAAGCAATGATTCTAGCTCCTTATCTATCAATCCACCTGAACTAGCTACGGCAAATACAACAAAGGAAAACTCACCCACTTGAGCAATAGAAAGTGCTGATTTTAATGAAACTGAATGGTTATTTGACATTCTAAGGACACTGTAGGTTATAGCTGTTTTAATCAATAAGACTAAAGTAAAGATCTCTATTATAAGTAAAAAATTGTCCATAAAATACAAAACATCAATCTTCATACCAACAATAATAAAAAATGTTCCTAGTAAAATATCTTTAAAAGGGGCAATATCGTGTTCAACCTTGTGATGGTACTTAGTTTCTGCAATAATCATCCCAGCAACAAAAGCACCCAGTGAATAGGTAAATCCAAAATAAGATGCCAATAAAGATGCACTGATTACAATAAAAAGAACACTTCCCATAAAAAGTTCATCAACATCCGATGAAGCAGAAAAATGCAACAACCATGACATCACTCTACGCCCTACAACAAATAACAAACTCACAACAATTACTGCACTCACAACCGTATCTTGAACAATAACCCAAACCGACTCGTCCCCTTCAGTTGTTAAAAAACCTAAAAGGATCAATAAAGGGATAACCGCAATATCTTGAAAAATCAAGATACCCGTAGAACGTTGACCATAAGGGGTGTAGATCTCTTTGGAAGATTTTAAATAAGTTAGAACAACTGCCGTAGAAGAAAGTGCAAAAGCGGTTGAGATGATCAAAGAGGGTATAAAGTCTAGATCAAACCAAAAAAGGCTCACTCCCATAAAAGCAAGTGCCGTAAAAGTTGATTGTGCAAAACCATTTCCAAAAATTTCTGCTTTCATGGTGTTCATTTTTGCCAAAGATATTTCAAGCCCTATGGTAAACATTAGAAAAACTATTCCAAACTCACCAATATGTTCAAGTGTATGAGAATCACCTAAAGCTTTTAGATCTAGCGCATATACAAGTATGGTACCTGTAAAAATGTATCCTATAATTTGTGAAATTCCCATTTTTTTTAAAAAAATATTTAAAATCGATGAGATACCTAGTGCCAACACTATAATCAATAAAACTTTATCCATACTCTACTTTTTCCTCGATTTATTTTGTATAAATATTATATCTAAATAACTTTTTAAGTGCACTTATTATATAATCGCGACATTATTTAACATATGGAGACTGTGGCATGACTAAGTATATTTTTGTAACCGGAGGGGTTTTAAGTTCTCTTGGAAAAGGGATTACCGCTGCTAGTATTGGAACACTACTAAAGCACTCTGGGAAAAAAGTAGGGATGCTAAAAATTGATCCATACATCAATGTAGATCCAGGAACGATGTCACCTTTAGAACACGGTGAAGTTTTTGTAACAAAAGATGGTGCTGAAACCGATCTAGACATTGGAAACTATGAGCGTTTTTTAGATGCTTCATTTTTAAAAAGTTCTAACTTTACAACGGGACAAGTGTATTCAAGTGTTATTGAACGTGAACGAGCAGGTGGATACTTAGGACAAACTATTCAAGTAATCCCTCATATTGTTGGTGAGATTGTAAACCGTATTAAAGAAGCAGGAAAAGATCATGAGATTTTAGTGGTTGAACTTGGTGGGACTGTTGGAGATATAGAGGGTTTACCTTTTATGGAAGCAATCCGTCAAATGAAACACGACGATGACGTAGCAGGAACATTTTTCGTTCATGTAACGCTGATCCCATATATCAAAGCAGCAGGTGAACTAAAATCTAAACCAACACAACATTCTGTTCAAGAACTTCGTCGTATTGGTATTACACCACAAATGATTATTGCAAGAAGTGAAAACCCTCTTCCAAAATCATTTAAGAAAAAACTAGCAATGGGCTGTGATGTTCATCAAGATGCTGTCATAGAAGCAAATGATGCTGCATCTATTTACGATGTTCCTATGAGTTTTTTAAGACAAAGTATCTTAAACCCTATTGCAAAAGAATTGGATCTAGGTGCATTGAATCCAGATATGGAAGAATGGGACTCACTGGTTAAAAAGATAGTTCAACCAAAGGCAAAAACAACCATTGGTTTTGTTGGAAAATACCTTGAGCTTAAAGAATCTTACAAATCTCTCACAGAATCATTGATTCATTCTGGAGCACATTTAGACACAAGAGTAGAGATCTGTTGGGTCGATTCAGAAGAGATTGAAGAGCGTGGGGCGGAAGCTCTTTTAGCAGATTGTGATTCTGTTTTAGTTGCTGGTGGTTTTGGTAACCGTGGTGTTGAAGGAAAAATCAAAGCTATCGAGTACGCAAGAACCAATAAAATCCCTTATCTTGGGATCTGTCTAGGTATGCAACTTACCCTTGTTGAATACGCTAGAAATGTTCTAGGTTTTGAAGATGCAAATTCAATAGAATTTGATGAGAATACTAAAAATCCTATGATCTACTTAATCTCAGACTTTTTAGATCAAAGTGGTGCAGCACAACTTCGTACACACTCTTCACCAATGGGTGGAACACTTCGTCTTGGTGAATACCCATGTGAAACAAAAGAGGGTTCTATTTTAAGAGATGCTTACAATGGTGAAAAAGTAATCCATGAACGTCACCGTCACCGTTATGAAGCAAATCCAGCCTACCGTCAACAACTCGAAGATGCAGGTATGATTGTAACTGGTGAATCTAATGGTCTGATCGAAACGGTAGAGATCAAAGATCATCCATGGTTCTTAGGTGTACAATTCCACCCAGAATTTACCTCACGTCTTCAAACTCCAAATCCTTCAATTCTTGCCTTTGTAAAAGCGAGTTTAGAGGCTCATTAATGAGTCTTATACCCTATGCAATCTTTAGATAAACAAACAATCTTTGAACTTCTTAGTTCAAGGTTTGATGAAGAAAAAAAACTTTCTCAAATCCCAAATCCTGCTTTATTAAAAGATGCTAATAAAGCTGCAATTCGAATAGCTCAAGCAATTAGAAACAATGAAAAAATCACGCTTGTAGGTGACTACGATGTCGATGGTGTTACCTCTAGTGCGATCATGTGTGACTTTTTTGCACAAATACAATATCCGCTAATAGCTATTATTCCCAATCGTTTTAATGATGGATACGGTGTCAGTCCAAAAATTTTACAACGTATTGATGCGGATCTAATCATCACAGTAGATAACGGTATCTCTGCCATAGAAGCAGCAACTATTTGTAAACAACGCAAAATAGATCTGATTATCAGTGATCATCACACCCCATCTGAAGTTCTACCCGATGCCTATGCTATTGTAAATCCAAAACAAAAAGATTGTCCCTATCCATTTAAAGAGATATGTGGTGCTCAAGTTGCTTGGTTATTACTCGCACTGGTTAAAAAAGAGTTAAATGCCCCAATAGATATGAAACAGTTCTTAGATCTACTCGCAATAGGGATAATAGCCGATGTAATGCCCTTAATTGATATTAACAGAACTTTGGTCAAAGCAGGACTAAAAGTACTTGCTTCATCAACCCGTCCCTCTTCTATGATTATCAAAGATTTTATTAATAAAGCCTCTATTAGTAGTGAGGATATTGCTTTTCAAATCGCTCCTAGAATCAATGCAGCAGGTAGGCTTGAAGATGCTTCTATTGCACTGAATTTTTTTACATCTACCGATGCCAAAAGTGCTTACAGCAACTTTCAACAACTTAATATTTTAAATGAAAGTCGAAAAGAAACGGAAGCCCACACAACTAAATTAGCTTCGCTTTTAGTCAATGAAAATGATAAAGTGATTGTTGTTGCTGGAGAACAATGGCATGAAGGCGTTGTCGGTATTGTAGCTTCACGATTAAGCGATAAATTTGGTCGTCCTAGTATTGTATTAAGCATTGATGGAAATAGAGCCAAAGGGAGTGCAAGAAGTATTGCAGAGGTAGATATTTTTAAACTTATTAACGCTCATAAAGACCTTTTAGAGGGTTTTGGTGGTCATAAAATGGCGGCTGGATTAAGTATGGGAAAAGAAAACTTAGATACTTTTAGAACCCTAATTAATGAAAGTGCCAAAGCTATCCCTGATTGTGACTTTATTCCTAAAGAAGATCTCCTTGGTACACTTGATTCAAACACCATAGATCTAGAACTTTTAAATATATTTGATACCTTTGAGCCTTATGGTGAAGCAAACAAACGTCCTACTTTTTTAATACAAAATGCCTATGTTCAAGATATTAAAGTATTTGGACGTGAGAAAAATCATTCCAAAATTATTTTAAAGCAAGAACAAAATGATTTAACTCAGCTTGAATTGATTTTATTTAAACAAGTCTATGAAATGCCACAAGACAAACAAATCACATGTTCTTATACTATTAACAAAAATGTATGGAACAACAAAGTGTCTATTCAACTCTTAATAAATAAGATCTATAAATAAATAATTTAAAATTATAATAGACATAATTTTTAACAATTATTTAATTTTCATCTGCTATTATTTGTCTAATAATAATTATAAGGACTAATAATGAAAAAGATACTTTCCCTATCTACACTTGCTTTTTTAAGTACAAGTTTATTAGCATCAAACGATGTTCAAATACAAATTGATGAACTTAAACAAGAAATACTAAAATTAAAAAAAGATCAAAAACGAACAAAAACGACACTAAACGCGGTTAAAGCACACGATGCCTATGATAACATCAAATTTAATGTTGAGTTTAGAAATGCTGTTGATAAACTAGAATATAAAGATAACAAAAACAATACTACTGTTAAAAATGATTCACTCTTAACAAGTAGATTATTTTTAAATATGGCATCAGCTCCAGCAAGTGGTCTTATGTTCAAAGGTAAGTTAGCTATATATTCTACTTGGGGTTCACATCTTTATGTTGATGATGCTCCACTAAAATCATGGTCTGGTTCATCTAAAGCTTCTGATACTCTAATGAGAATTAAAGAAGCTTACTTTGTTTATTCGAATTCTATTGGTGAACAACCTGTAAGTTTTTCGGTAGGTCGTCGTCCAGCTTCAAATGGTTTCTTAGCAAACTACAGAGAAAATGAAAAAAGTTCAGGCTCACCATTAGCGCATATTACAAATATGGAAGTTGACGCTGCTATGGTTAAACTATCTTGGGACAGATTTATACAAGGTGCTTATACTAAGTTTGTTTATGGTCGTGCACATACTGGTGAGATGAATAACGTTTATGCAGCGGGTGATACAACACAAACTTTATGGGGACCCTATGCAGATAGAGATACATCAGCAGAAGATGAAAATGTTGACTTTTTTGTAATGCCGGGTAATGCTTATAACAATGGCCAATACCAAATAATGTATCAGTGGGCACATATTTTTAACACTAAGGGTAAAGCTTTAAATGGAGCACCTTATACTGCTAGTGCAACATCAACATCACCAAATTATGATGCTAGAGTTGTACATAAAGCAGCATCGGGAACTGCTGACTTGTTTTCAGTTGGATTAAAAGTTGAAGGTATTGGTGAAGAGATTAGTGACTTCTTAGATGAAACCACAGTTTTTGTATCTGGTGCATATACTACTTACTCAGCTGATTCAGGATACTCTATCCTTGGCTCAGAAGATGGTGCAAGCAAAAGCGGTTCATCTGTATGGGCGGGAATTATTATGCCTGATATGATGACAGAATCTGGAAAGATAGGTATAGAATATAACCAAGGTAGTAAGTACTGGACACCTATGACATGGGCCGAGGACACTGCTATTGGTTCAAAAATAGCTGTTCGTGGTTCTGCTATAGAAGCGTATTGGAACTTTGATCTGTTTGGTTCAAAATATCTTCCTTCACAAGTTAGATACACCCGTGTTCAACATGACTATACTCCAAACCTTAATTGTGCTGGATGGGTTACACCTACTGATACAGATATAACTGCTACTAACTTACGCTTTTTTGTAGCCTACCAATATTAAAAAAAAGCCTTTTGGCTTTTTTTTCATCTTTTCTTCTAATATTAATATAATTTATTACAATAATTATTCTTAATTATAATATAATTTCAATTTATACCATAAAATCAAAAATGTGATAACTTTTGAAACATTTTCTTCGTATAATCCTCTATTATATCACTTTTCTATCACTTTTGTGATATGATGCACAATATATAATAAAGAAGGAATACCAATGAAAAAAATAATCGCTCTTTCAGCTGCTGCTTTTTTAAGTACAGCACTCTATGCAAATGCCGACCTACAAACTCAAATAGATAAGTTAAACACTAAAATAAGTAAACTTCAAAAAAAAGTAAGTAAGGTAAATGCTCAATCTGCAAAAGACAATATTAAATTTGATATTGACTTTCGTACATCTTATGATAACTTAGAATATAAAACTGTAGGTGGACAAGAATATAAAAATGATGCCCTTTATTCTAACCGTTTATGGTTAAATATGGGCTATGCACCTACTGAAGAGTTAATCTTTAAAGGTCAATTAGCGTACCATAAAGCTTTTGGTGCAGCTTCAATGCAAGAAAATAACAATAACTATCCTCAAAGAGGGATGGGTTTTGATACTTTTGATTGGATTTCAAGTGAAACACTAAATGATGATAAAGTTCGTGTAAGAGAAGCATACTGGTTATGGATGCCTAAAGTTGGGGATGTAGGTTTTACTGCAAGTATTGGTCGTCGTCCATCTACAAACGGCTACTTAGCTAACTTACGTGAAGATGACAATAAAGCAAAATCTCCACTGGGTCATGTTATAAACATGGAATTTGATGGTGCGTCTGCTGGGATCAACTTAGATGCTTATTCACCAGGTTTAATGTTTAAGATCTGTCTTGGACGTGGTTTAACAAATGCTACAGCATGGGCAAATGAAGCTGATTCAACGTTAGCAGCAGGTATGGGTGCTACATCTCCAAATTATGTAGAATCTGATACTGGTATGGATACAGTAGATATGGTTGGCTTTATCTTTGTTCCATACGATGATGGTCAATATGCAGTTAAGACTACATGGTACCGTGGTCTGAATGTACCTGGTATGATATTAACTAATTATCAAACAAACAATACATCAGCAAATATGTCTGATGATACTCAAACATGGGCTATGAAAAACACAGGTGATATGGATGGGATGGCAATATCTTTTAAAGTTGATGGTATTGGTGAAGAAATCTCTGACTTTTTAGATGAAACCACTTTCTTCGCTTCATATGCTATGAGCGTATCTCATCCATCTGATAGTACTAGAACTGCAGCAGTAGATACTGATAATGTTGGTGGAGCAAATGCTCTTCAAATGATGGGAGTTGCGAATGGTGCTATGTTAGGTTCGGATGATTCTGAAACTGGTTCATCTTATTGGTTAGGTGTAAATATGCCAAATATGACTGGTGGTAGACTTGGAATCGAATATAACCATGGTAGTGAGTATTGGAGACCATTTACATATGGTGAAGATACATTAGCAGGTTCTAAACTAGCTACTCGTGGTGATGCTGTAGAGGTTCACTGGTCACAACCTTTAATAAAAAATGTATTTTCTATGCAAGTTAGATATACACAAATGACTTATGACTATACAGGTTCAAATGGTTTCTTTGGTGATGGTGGTACTCCAATTAGTATGGCAGATGCAAAGGCAAATCCAAATATGGATCCAGTAGAAGAAGCTCAGGACTTGAGAGTATATTTTAGATACAGATACTAGATCTAAATCCCTTTAAAAAAGAAAAAGTGCTTGTCATTTTTTCTTTTTTTACACTTACCTTAAATAAAAAGACTACTCACACAAACTTATAATAATTATTAGTTTTTTTGTCTTATGCCCCTATTTAACGATACTTATAGAATTCCAAACAGGTAATTTTCAGACATATAATCAAATAAACGTGATACATTTAGTTAAAATTACTAAAAAGCCCAATATTTAAAATTTCTTTAAGCCTAGTGCAAGTAAAATCTAAAACTTTATTAATACAAGGGAAATTATATGTCTAAAAATCAAATCTTAGAAGAAATTCTAAACGAAGTTGATAAGCACCCTGAGATTATGTCTCGTCGTGACGCTTTAAAATTTATGAGTGTTTCACCTGTTGCTGCATCAGTAATGGCTGGAGCAACTGTTGGTGCTACAACTGTATCAGCTGCAGATGTAACAGGTAAAATTGTTATTGTTGGTGGTGGTCTTGCAGGTATGAGTACTGCTGCTCGTTTAAACAACACAATCAGTAATGCAGATATTACTGTGATTGAGCCAGATCCAACATCGGTATCTTACCAACCAGGACAAACTCTTGTAGGAGCAGGTCTATGGGATAAATCAGACATCACTTATAACAGAGATGACTATTTACCAAATGGTGTAAAACTAATTAAAGGTAGTGTAACTGCTTTTGATCCAGATAACAACTCGGTTACTGTAGATGCTAAGCAAGAAGTTAAATATGATCAAATGATCATCGCTACAGGTGTAATGTTAAACTATGGTCAAATCAAAGGTTTAAACGCTGAGATAACATCATCTGGTGATTCATCTTCAGCAAAAGCTGATGGTATTGGTTCAAACGGACTTCACTCTATCTACTTCCGTGATGGTGCAGAAGCAACTTACAAAGGTATTCAAGAGTTAATTGCTAAAGCAAAAGCTCATAAAGGTCCTGAGAAGTTACAAGCTATATTTACTCACCCGAACACTCCAATTAAATGTGGTGGTGCTCCTAAGAAAATTATGTATCTTACACACGCTCGTTTAGAAGAAGCTGGTGTACGTGATAAAGTTGAGCTAACTTTTTATCCAAATGGTGGTGGAATGTTTGGTATTAAAGATTATCACACTGCAATCGTTGATCAATTTAAAACTCGTAACTTTAAATGGCACTACAAGCATAACTTAATCGAAGTAGATGCTGCTGCTAAAGTAGCTGTATTTGACAAGCACTGGAAAGAAAAAGGTGCTTACGATGAAGATTTAGAAGAATACGCTATGGTTACTAAACACGACCGTGTTGAAGTAAAATATGACTTTATCCATATTACTCCTCCAATGAAAGCTCCTGATGTAGTAGGTAAGTCTAAAGTTGGTTCAGGTAAAGGTTGGGTTCCTGTAAACAAAGAAACTTTACAACATGTTAAATATAAAAATGTATGGTCACTAGGTGATGTTGCAGCAGTACCAATGGGTAAAACTGGTGGATCAGCACGTAAACAATACAAAGTTGTTGTTGACAATATGATTGCATCTATGCAAAACAAAGACTTAACAGCTAAATACGATGGTTATACGGTATGTCCATTAATTACAAGTATTGGTACTGTTATGTTAGCTGAGTTTAACTGGGCTTCAAAACCAGCTGGTTCAGGCGTAAACGCTGCTTCATTTCCATTAGATCCAACTCAAGAGAGATGGATTTGGTGGTTATTGAAAGTATATGCGCTTAAACCAATGACTATTCATGGTATGCTTTCTGGAAACGCTTAAGAGTTTTTTTTCCCTTTTTTGGGGAAAATTTAGTTACATAACCTAGATAAATAGGATAAATATTATATATTAATTTTATAATAAATATTACTTTTATATAATCTAGGATAGAATACATAAATTTCAATAGGAGAAAATAATGAATAAAATGATTAAAATTGCTCTAGCTGCATTAGTAATGTTAACTATGAGTGCTACTACTTTAAGTGCAGATGTTGCAAAAGGACAAAAGTTATACCTTAAAAAATTAAAAGGTGCATGTGGATTAAACGGAGCTAAAATGGCTGGTAAGCACTCTCAAGACGAGTGGGCTGCTGTTAAAGATGATTTAGCTACAGAGATCAAAAACATTTGTCCTAAAGTTAAAGACAAAGCTTTAAAAGGTAAATACTTACCACATTACTACGACTTTTTCTTTGAGTACGCTAACGACAGTGGAAACGTTCCATCTTGTTAATTCTTATTTGAGCCTTTTTTTGGCTCAAATTTAGTTTTAATCCTCTATAATACTCCTTAATATAACTACGGAGTAAGCATTTGTCAGAAATCATAGACTGTATTAAAGCTAGATCTCTTATAACATCTTTTCAAAGCACTTCAAATAACACATTAATATACTCTACCAAAATACATGGAATAAAAATACTGTCAATACAAAACTGTCATGTCCAAGTAAATTTTAGTAACCAATTTTTAAACCAAGATACAACAGCTATTACCTTTAATAAAACAGGTACTTTAGTAGCATTTTCAAGTGAAAAAGCTATCTATATTGCAGATCTAAATACTAAAGAGATAATAAAAATTATTCCTACAGAAACTCAAAAAGTTCAACTGCTTATATTTGATGATACTTCTAATCATATTATTGCAGGAAATGACAATGGTAGAGTAATACAATACAACTGTCTTAGTACCTCTGCTATAGCCAGACTCTGTTCTTTTCCATACAATGAAACAGACAGAAGTAACATACGTAAGAACTATGTTAGTGCATTTGCTATCAACAAAAATAGAATAGCCTCAACTGGACTAGGTGGATCGATTATTGTAATAGATATGTATTCAAGAGCCAATAAAATAGTTTTACAAAATACACGTTCGCGAGTCAATGCTTTACATTTTTTAGATGATAACACTTTAATAGCTGGAAATTTTGATGGTTTAATAAGCATTTTTTGTATTAAAGAAAAAAAACTTATAAAAGAGATACAAACCCCTTTACATAGGATTCGTCAAATCATTTCTATGCCTAATAAAAATTTTATTATGCTTTGCTCCAATGCGCATTATGTAAGTATAGTTGACATAATCAATCATAAGGTTCTTCACAATAACTATTTAGAATTTAATGATCAAGTACTTAAAATTGCACTTTTGGAAGATAAAAATATTGCAATCGCCTTAAAAGATGGAACAATTAAAAAAATTGAACTCACGACAGAAGAAGACCTAAAATCATTGATCTTACATAATTCACTTGACAAAGCCTTTGAACTTATTGAAAAAGAACCCATGCTAAAAGAGAGTCTTTCTTATACAAAACTTGAAAAAATTTATAAAACCATATATAACAAAGCCGTTATAGCTCTGATAAATCAAAATACTTCCTTAGCAAATGAACTGCTTAAGATGTTTAAACACCTCTCTAGTAAAAACAAAGAGATAAATTCATTGTATATTGCATTTAAAAATTATAACAACTTAAAGGTACTCTTTGTGGGTAAACGCCTTGCAATTGCTTACGCCTTATGTGCAAAGTTTCCAGAACTTGAAAACACCCCAATATTTAGAAAAATGGAGGAAAATTGGCGTGATATATTTAAAAGTGCCCAAAGGCAAATGTTACTCCATAAACCTCATAATGCCACCTCTTTGTTAAGCGAGTATAAAACAATCCCACGCAAAAAGAAGATGATAGATCTCGTCTTACATCAAAATGAAGAATTTATCCGTTTTATAGTATCAATCGATAAAAAAGATTATGCTCAGGCCTCTATGTTAGCAAATAAAAACAAACTACTAACACAAGTCCCAAGTTATCAAGTCCTTCAAAACGAACTTGATTTTAAACTCGAGCAAATCAAGAATTTTATCTACCAAGGTGATATAAAAAAAGCAAGAATAGCCATAGCTATTATAAACGATGTAGTGCACTTAAAAAAAGATACAATTTCCCTTACAAAAGAGTGTAGGCATTTAGAAATACTACAAAAACACTATGAAAAAACCGATCTAAAAAGCTGTTATAAAGCGATGGATATGTACCCAAGTCTTTATTCAACACAACTGGGTGAGCTTTTAGAGAATCATTGGAAAAAGCTTATTGAACAATGTGAAGAGTTTGCTTTAAAAGGTGGTATTTATGATATTAAAAATCTTTTAGGCGAGCTTATTACATTAAAAGGTAGGGTTGAAAAAATTGGTGATCTCTTTAGGCTTTCTTTTCATGTTAAAATAAAAAACTATCTTTCTAAGCGTTCGTTTAAACACACTGAAAAATTGATTTATTCCTATTTAGATACCTTTGGTGTGGATCATGAGATCACACAATTTATGAAAAAATACGAACAAAAAACAGGCTTAAAACTAGCCATAACACATGATATAACAACTAACAGAAATTCTTGGATCCATTCAGATTTTATTAAATAACTAACTGTTTACGATTGCCATTATCTCTCTTGTGGTTTGTTCATAAGGGATTCTATCGCTTGAATTTTGTTTTAAAAAGCCTTCCATTGCATCTTTTTTAGCAATTGCTTCATCAAGTTCTAGATCTGTACCTTGTGTGTATGCACCAATTCGAATAAGCATCTCATTCTCTTTTAATAAGGTGTACATTCGTCTAAAACGCATCACTGCATTAATATGTTCTTGATCTGTAATATCACTCATAACCCTTGATGCAGAGTTTAAAATATGGATGGGCGGATAAATTCCAAAATCGGTAAGTTCACGTGAGAGTACAATGTGTCCATCTAAGATAGATCTACTCTGATCAGCGATAGGATCACTCATATCATCACCCTCTATTAAAACAGTAAAGAAAGCAGTTATACTTCCTTTTCCTTCTTCCTTACCTGCACGTTCCATTAACTGCGGTAAAAGCGTTAAGGACGACGGTGGATAGCCTTTAGATGTAGGTGGTTCACCCAAGGCCAAACCAATCTCCCTTTGAGCCATTGCAAACCTTGTAACAGAATCCATAATAAAAAGAACATCTTGCCCTTTGTCTTTAAAAAATTCTGCCACACTCATAGCGGAAAAAGCACCATATTTACGCATAAGAGGCGAATCATCTGAAGTAGCAACAATTATCACCGTATTGGTCAAATCACCGCCAAGATTTTTTTCTATAAACTCAGGCACCTCACGTCCACGCTCACCAATAAGTGCAACAACTTTAACCGGGGCATTTGCTCCGCGAACTATCATCCCCATTAAGGTAGATTTACCAACGCCACTTCCTGCAAATATTCCTAGTTTTTGCCCCTTACCACAAGTAAGAAGTCCATCAATACTCTTTACACCTACACTAAAAACTTCATCAATCATTCCACGTTTCATTGCAGGAATAGGCTCTTTAATAATGGGAGCTAATTTAGTATTTTTTATGGGACCTTTACCATCTATTGGTTGCATAAATGGATTAACTACACGTCCTATAAGTCCATCACCTACATTTATATTTAAACCATTAGAATCTAAATAAACTTTATCGCCTGCACGAAAACCTTCAACAAAACGAAAAGGGGTTATAAAAAAAGTTCTTCCGTCAATCTCTGTTACCATTCCAACTGTTTCTTGCCCGTTATAACCTGAAACAATTTTCACCATATCGGATATACTGACATTTAGTCCTGTTGCTGTAATAACCGTGGCATTAATTTTAACCACCTCACCAAAATGGGTGGAATGGCTAACGGATGATAATTTTTCTTTTAATGAGGTAAAAGGCATACGTAATTAGTATCTAGTCCCAGTTGGAGAATTAATCAATGAAAAAAATTCACTTCTAGTCTTTTCATCTTTTTTAAACAATCCACGTAAAGCCGAAGAAGTTGTCGTAGAATTGATTTTTTCAACACCACGCATCTCCATACACATATGACGAGCTTGAATAACAACAGCAACACCTTTTGGTTTTATCGTTTGCATAATTGCATCCGCTATTTGTTCCGTAAGTTGCTCTTGAATCTGCATACGACGAGCAAATACATTAACTACACGCGGTATTTTAGAAAGTCCAACCACTTTTCCATCGGGTATATAAGCAACATGAACACGTCCTATAATTGGAAGAAGATGATGCTCACATGTTGAGTAAAATTCTATATCTTTGATCAATACCATCTCATCATTACTCGATGTAAATAATGCTGTTTCAAGTATTTTTTTTGGATCTTCTTTGTACCCACCATAAATAAATTCATATGCTTTTCTAACACGTTTTGGAGTGTCTATAAGACCTTCTCTTTGTGGATCCTCTCCAACATGTGCTATCATGCTTTTTACTGCGTTTTCAAACTCTGTATTTTTACTATCGGACAATCTATTACCTTTGAAAATTAATAAAGAAATTATACTATAATTTATAAACAATAAATTGAGGGTAGAGGAGTATTTAAAGAGTTTAAGCTGTGGAAATTCCACATACTAAATATGTGGAATTTAAGGGTTAATAATTATTGAATAAATACGTGAGGAACGATTAATGGGTATTTTTTCATTTTTCTATAGATATGTTTACGAACAACTTGGCGTAGATCATTTTCTAAAGCACGTCCGTTTTCTAGTAAACCATCTTTTATATGTAATAAAAAGTGCTCAAGAACCTCTTCCATCTCTTTAGCAAAGTATTTATCTTGCTTATCTGCTACTAAACCAAATGAAGTTACTTTTGGCTTAGAAAGCATTTTACCGTGTTGTCCATCAACTTCAGCAATTAACATTACAATACCATCAGATGCAAGCTTTTGACGATCAAGTACGATGTCATCATCAATTTTATGATTGTTTTGGTTGTCAATATATGTTTTACCTGATTTAACAGTTTTTACTTTTCTCATGTATTTTGGTGCTACTTCTACGGTATCACCATCATTCATAATATAGATATTTCTCTCAGGCACTCCACACATAACCGCCGTTTCTTTATGACGCATTACATGATTGTATTCACCATGTACTGGTAAAAAGAACTTAGGATTAGTAAGTCTTAACATTAGTTTTTGTTCTTCTATTGAAGCGTGTCCAGATACGTGAATACCTTTATCGTGAGATATTTTTGCACCCGCACGTTGTAGGTGATTTAGCATACCTGAGATACTGCCTTCATTTCCTGGGATGGCACGTGAAGAAAGAACAATCAGATCTGTAGGCTTAATCTTAACATGTCTGTGCTCACCAATACTCATTCTAAACAATGCTGAACTTGGCTCACCTTGAGAACCAGTAGTCACAATTAAAACATCTTTATCATTCATATTTGCTACTTGATCAGGTTCAATAAACGCATTTTTTGGAAACTTAACATAATCATACTGCATTGCAATTTCAATATTACGTTCCATTGAACGCCCAATAACACAGATCTTACGACCATACTTAATACCATATTGAATCGCTTGTTGAACACGGTGAATGTTTGAGCTAAATGTAGAAAGAATAACACGACCTTCAGCTTTTGAAAAAACTTTATCCAAAGCAGGAGCTACACTTAATTCAGAAGGCGTTGGTAATGGGTTGTAAGAGTTCGTTGAATCACTTAAAAGACAAAGAACACCTTTATCCCCATAATAAGCTAATCTATGTAGATCTGCTGTGTAACCATCAACTGGTGTGTGATCTATTTTGAAATCACCCGTATGTATTACGGTACCTGCATCTGTTGTAATTGCTAAAGAAGAACTGTCTAAAATTGAGTGTGTCATGTGCATCCACTCTATTTTAAAGTCTTCACCAATCTCATAGATCTTTCTTTTTTCTACTGGGTTAAATAATTTTCTATGCTCTTTAATGTGATGTTCATCAAATTTATTACCAATCATAGCAAGTGGTAAAGGTGAAGCATAAATTGGGAATTGCATCTCTTTGAAAAGATACGGCATAGCACCAATATGATCCTCATGTGCATGAGTAATAATAACCGCTTTAATTTTGTCTTTTATCTCACGAATATATGAAAAATCAGGTACTAAAATATCAACACCGTGCATGTCTTCATCTGGAAAACTCATACCAACATCAACTAAGATTGCTTCTTTTTGAGTTTCAAAAACAGTAATGTTTCCACCAATTTCACCCAAACCACCAAGTGGTGTAATACGGATCTTGTCTTTTGAGTTAAGATCAAGTTTAAAGTGAGGATTTAATCTTTGTTTATGCGCTTCTTGATTGATAGCAACAAATTTTTTAAGATTTTCATCAACTGGTGTACTTTGACGACGACGTCCACGTCCACCTTTGTTACGATTTTGATTATTGTTAGGCTTTGAGTTATTAGCTCTTGGCTTATTTTGATTATTGTTTTTATTATTATTTGGTTTACGTGCAGGTTGAGACTTGTTTCCATCTTTTGGTGTCTCTTGTACGTTACCATTAACTTCAGGCTTAGCGCCTTCTTTTAAATTACCTTTATTATCTTCCATCCAAACTCCTATTTTACAGAGAAAATCTCTGTTATTTTATTTTATTTTTTTATAGAGTTGGTGATAGTCTAAAGTTGAAACTTGATGAGGACGAATCGTTAATGTAAAATTTAATTCTTCAAAAATATCTTGAAGCTTAGATTTTTCGTACTTTGAAGAGAGATTTTTCATTAAAGTTTTTCGAGGTTGCGTAAATGCAACTCTAAGCATATCCTCAAAATCTTTATCTGTTCTATCACTCGTTTTTTGTATTAAAAAAACTGCAGAATCTATTTTGGGCGGCGGTTCAAAAGCAGTTGGAGGAACTTTAGTAACAATTTTTGCTGTTCCTATACTCTGAGTAATAATACCCAAAGAACCAAATACCTTTTCTCCCGCTTGAGCACAAAATTTTTCTGCTACTTCAAGTTGAGTCATTACAAGAATGTTTTTACACATTGTATCAGCGAGTGCCTTTAGGATAATATTCGTTGCAATATAATAAGGTAGATTGGCTACCAGATCATAAGGCTCATCTATTAAATTACCATTTGAACCACTCTGCCAAGCATTGAGCACATCCCCACAATTTAGCTGGAGTTGCTTGGTATCGATCTCTTTTTTAAACTTTTCTTGTAATATTTTACATAAATCGGTATCGACCTCAAAAGCTTCAACACTTTTGACATCTACTAAATATTTAGTTAAATCACCTAAACCAGGCCCAATTTCAACAATTTTATTACTATTTTTGGGCTTCGATTGGATGATCTTGTGTAATACACTCTCATCTTTTAAGAAATTTTGTCCAAATTTCTTCTTTGCTACTACACTGTTTTCATTCATAGGAGTGAGTGTACCCTAAATTTGCTTATAATTAGTTAACATCTAAACAAGTTCTTTTATTTTTTCTTCTGAAACTGCTATTAAGCGTCTTTCAAGCCTATTTATTTCTTCTAATAATTTTTTCGATATTGCTTCTAATTTTTCAAAATACTCTTGTGCTTTTAAACTTTCTTCCTCTGTAATCTTCTTTTTTATCCCAAATATTTTTGAAAAAAAACCCGTATCTGATTTTTTAAAGTAAATATTAAAAATATTCATATATATATCGTGTAGATCAAAATGTAACTGTTCAATAGCCATCATACATTCCATTGGATTGTTAGAAAGTGCATTTAACACTTGCCCCTCACTGTAAAACCATTGCCCAAATTTACACTCTGTTGAATTTACTGGAATAGCGTCTTTATCTACTTCGATTCCATTTATTAACAATTTTGCTTTTTGTACCCATTTAATATGGGCTGATTTTGCCGATCTTAAATGTTGTAATATATGTTCTTTATCCATCTATCTTTCCCCTATACAAATTTACGAATGAATTTATTATAACTTTTTTTAATAAATAATTAATTAAAGATTATTTAACCAACTTCCTTGTGCTATAAAATATAAGTTTTAAAGAGTATAATTGCATTAATTATATATAAGGTGTACATTTGAACTACTTCGCAAAAAGAATTATTCCATGTCTTGATGTTAAAGATGGCAGAGTTGTAAAAGGTGTTAATTTTGTTGGATTAAAAGATGCAGGAGATCCTGTTGAAGTAGCTAAACGCTATAACCAAGAAGGCGCAGACGAAATTACATTTTTAGATATTACCGCTTCAAGTGATAATCGAGATACTATTGTAGATATTGTCGCTGAAGTTGCCCGTGAAATTTTTATACCCTTAACCGTAGGTGGAGGGATCCGCAAGCTTGATGATATTTACAAACTTTTAAATGTTGGCTGTGATAAAGTAAGTGTTAATTCAGCAGCTATTAAAAGACCTGAACTCATAGATGAAGGTGCTAAACGTTTTGGATCTCAATGTATTGTAACTGCGATTGATGTAAAAAAAACCGGTGATTCTTACAACGTTTACCTAAATGGCGGGCGAGTTGATACTGGGATAGATGCAGTTGAATGGGCTAAAGAAGTAGTAGAACGAGGTAGTGGAGAGATCTTGTTAACCTCGATGGATGCCGATGGAACAAAAGCTGGATTTGAGCTAAACATAACACAACAGATTTCACAAGCTGTTAATGTTCCCGTTATTGCTTCTGGTGGAGCTGGAACAATGTCTCATATAAAAGATGCTTTTGACATTGGAGCAGATGCTGCACTTGCAGCAAGTATTTTTCACTACAAAGAGATTGATATTATGGATCTAAAACATTACCTAAATGATGAAGGTATTCCCGTAAGACTTTAATTTTTTAATGTTTCATGAGTAATATTCAATATGTTTTTGTTTTGAGAATTAAATGTTTCATGTGAAACATTTTAAATTGCTAAAGTTAGAAACTATAAATAAAAAAAACAACAAAAGGACACATCATAATTATCTGTGCAGGAAATAACGAAACATTTGACTTTGCAACTCCCATGGGAGTAGGGCTAATAGAAACAGCTATGAATTTAACACGTCTTTGCTTGTTTGACAAACCAGAATTTCTACTCTTTGTAGGTAGTGCTGGAAGCTATGGAAATCATAATATCTTTGATATAGTAGAATCTAAAACAGCTGCTAACATCGAGTTAGGATTTTTAGATTCTTGTGCTTATACTCCTTTAGACAATGTTGTTTCTACTAACACGACTAACACTAAAGATATAATTGTAAATTCATCTAACTACATTTCTACATGTTCAGAGAAAACAAAAAACTTTTTAAACTTTGGTGTAGAGATTGAAAACATGGAATTTTATTCTGTTTTAAAGATTGCTCAAGAGTTTGATATTCCTGCTGGCGGTGTATTTTGTATAACAAACTATACAAACAGTCAAGCCCATCAAGATTTTATAACAAACCATGAAAAAGCTAAAATACTTTTAACTCAACATGTAAAAAAAAGAATTAAGGAGCTAACATCAGTATAACACAACCCAAACCATCTCTACTTGATTTTACAAAAGAAGAGCTATTGCAAAACATCAAACCATCTTTTCGTGCCAAACAAATTATAGGATGGCTTTATCATAATTATGCCTCTACTTATGAAGATATGAAAAATATTCCTAAATCTTTAAAAGAAGAGTTGGCAAAAAAGTATGTTGTAGATCCACTCAAAATTATAAAAAAAGAAGAATCATCAGATGGAACAATAAAATATCTATTTGAACTTCAAGATGCTAAAACAGTTGAAGCAGTTTGGCTAAAAATGAAAAATGATATTTTTGATGATGAGGGTAAACTTGTTCAAGAAGCAAAATACACTATCTGTGTTTCAACACAAGTTGGTTGTAAAGTCGGATGTTCTTTTTGTTTAACTGCTAAAGGTGGGTTTACTAGAGATCTAAGTGTAGGTGAAATTGTTGCTCAAGTTGTTTCTTTAAAACGTGACAATAATCACAAGCATAATCGCAAGATAAATATTGTTTATATGGGTATGGGTGAACCTCTCGATAACCTCTCAAACTTAGCTAAAGCCATAGAGATCTTTAAAGAAGAGGATGGACTTGCTATTAGTGCTAAACGTCAAACAGTATCTACGAGTGGACTTAGTAATAAAATAGACCAACTCGGAGCTATGGATCTAGGTGTTCATATTGCTATATCTCTTCATGCAGTAGACGATGAACTCAGAACAGAACTTATTCCTATGAATAAAGCCCATAACATTAACTCTATTATAGAAGCGGTCAAACGGTTTCCAATAGATACACGAAAGCGTGTCATGTTTGAATACTTAGTAATTAAAAATAAAAATGATGACTTAAATTCAGCAAAAAAACTTGTGAAACTACTCACTGGAATAAAAGCAAAAGTCAATTTAATCTATTTTAATCCTTATCCTGGAACACCTTATGATAGACCAGATCTTAAAGATATGGTTAATTTTCAAGAATACCTTGTAAAGCATGGATTATTGTGTACAATACGCGACTCTAAAGGTATTGATATATCTGCAGCATGTGGACAACTAAAAGAAAAAGAAAATCAAGGAAACTAAATGGGTGCTATAGAAATATTTCAAATTGTGTTTTTAATTGCTGTTTTTTCAGTAGGTGTTATTGGATTTATAAAAGTTGCAACATCAAAAGACGATAAAGAAAATTAAGATAACTTTATTGTAATTTATTTATGATAAAATCATATATATCAATAAAAGGAGCTAATAATGGCTGATAAAAAAACAAACACAGACCGTATTAAACGTATCTATGATCTATGTGAAGAACACTTTGGTGATATTCGCTTTGTAGGTATCAAGTATCATAAAAAAATTGGTTGGATAGCTAAAGCCCAATTTGACGATGGGTTTGAAAATTTAACTGCTGATGGTGAAACAAGTGTAGAAGCATTAAGAAACTTAAAAAACCGCGTTAAAAAAATCATCAAACGCTATAATGGTGTTTAGAAGACTAATCGAACGAGCAAATTTTACTTGTAAAATTTAGCCGGGAGATGTCTCGGATTTTCCTATATTTAGCAATAATCTATTTAATAAGTTGATATAAGTTAAATGAAGTACATATAAAAATTAAAACATTTATTGAACTATATTTTATATGCAAACGACCAACACACCAGGGAGGTCGTTTATAAATGTAATCATACCCTCTTAATTCTTACAAAAAACTAATCTTAATTTAAAAAAAATATATTTAATTTAAATATTGCTCTTATTATTCACACATTGTTCTAAGTTGTGAATAAACCAATCTTTAACAAAAATAAATTTAAAAATATTTACTTTATTTAAGAGTTTTTTTATATAAATTTACACTTAAAATATTTATCTTTAACATACCTTAAAGCCCCTATTTTAGGGCTTATTGGATAATATTATAATTATAAATAATATCTCTTATCTGATTGATTTTTAGATTACAAAAAGTTATTCACATGAGAACCGTATAGTAAACGATAACTGCTTATTTCACAACCTTATTAACTTCATCAAGAAATTCTTTAGTGTTTTCAATATCAAAATCTTTACCATATAATGCAAACTCTAACCTACAAGCATGTAGCATTAAACGTGAATAGCCACTCAACGTGATTCTTTCATCTTTGGTTATCTCTTTATCTAAAAACTTTAAAACGTCTTCTTCTTTTTGTCCATATATTGGATCTCCTACTATTGGATGTTTCACATGAAACAAATGGACACGTATTTGATGCTGTCTTCCTGTGTATGGCTTACACTCTACCAAAGTCATATCTGAGTCAGGGAAGTACCTTAAAGGCTTAAAAGATGTTTTAGACTTCTTACCCTCTGGATCTACTTTAACAACCATTCTAACAATAGCACTTTCATCTTCTCTTCTCAAAAGGGGTTCTTCTACAACTAAGTCTTGCTGTAACTCTCCATGCACCAATGCTAAGTACGTTTTATTCATATCACGAAATTCAAACATAGCTTTAATATCTTTTTCACTTTGCTTATCTTTAGCACATAAAACCAATCCACTTGTTTCTTGATCTATTCTATGAGCTATATTTGCATCTAATCCAAACTGATATTTTAACTCGTCCACAAGTGAGTATTGTGTATTCCTATTTTGAGGATGAATAAGAATACCACTGGGTTTATCAAAAACAACAAATCTCTCATCAACATGAATGGGTTTTAATCCTCTTGTACTTGGTTCGTACACAACAAAATCAAATGCACCCTCAACTTCTGCAGTAGGTTTAGTCATAGCTACACCATCTATAAAGAGTCTTCCATTTGCTATATCTCTTTGAGATTGCTTTTGTGTGATTCCCAACTCATCTATGAGAAACTTAAAAGCTCTTTGTTTTGTTGGACTGTAAAAACTCTTTAATCTAAATGGCACACTTAATTCCTCTATTATGATATTTGTTGTAAAATTTCACATATTATTTATGCGAATTTTAACATAATAAACTTCCCTCATATAAAGGTACAAAATGGTAGAAAGATACGCTCGTGAAGAGATGAGTAAAAACTGGACGCAACATGCAAGATATGCAGCATGGCTAGAAGTAGAAAAAGCAGCTGTAAAAGCTTGGGCAAAACTTGGAAAGATTCCTAAAGATGATGCAGATAAAATTGTTAAAAATGCTACATTCTCTGTAGAGCGTATTGAAGAGATTGAAGCAATTACAAAGCATGACCTTATCGCATTCAACACAAGTGTATCAGAATCACTGGGTGATGAATCAAGATGGTTTCATTATGGTATGACATCTTCAGATGCAGTAGATACTGGTGTAGCACTACAAATGAGAGATTCTTTAAATATAGTAATTGATGATGTAAAAATGCTTATGGAATCAATTGAAAAACGTGCACAAGAACACAAGATGACTTTAATGGTTGGGCGTTCTCATGGTATTCATGGTGAGCCAATTACATTTGGTTTGACCTTAGCTGTTTGGTATGATGAGATGGCTCGTCACTTAGAAAACTTAGAACAAACCATGGAAGTGATCTCTGTTGGTCAGATCTCTGGAGCTATGGGTAACTTTGCTCACGCACCACTAGAGCTTGAAGAGTTAGCAATGGCAGAACTTGGTCTTAAACCAGAACCATGTTCAAACCAAGTTGTTCACCGTGATAGATATGCAAGACTTGCAACTACTTTAGCACTTATGGCATCTACAATTGAAAAGTTTGCTGTACAAGTTAGGCACCTTCAAAGAACAGAAGTATATGAAGCTGAAGAGTATTTTGCAAAAGGGCAAAAAGGTTCATCAGCAATGCCTCATAAGCGTAATCCAATTCTTACAGAAAACATTACAGGTCTTGCTCGTATGATTAGAGCGTATGCTAATCCTGCAATGGAAAATGTAGCACTGTGGCATGAACGTGACATATCTCACTCATCAACGGAACGTTTTTGGTTACCTGATGCTTTTATAACTACTGACTTTATGCTTCACCGTATGAACAACGTTATAGCTAACTTAACGGTTATGCCTGAGAATATGATGAAAAACCTTAACCAAACGGGTGGACTTGTTTTCTCTCAACGTGTATTACTTGAACTTCCACTTCAAGGTGTAAGTCGTGAAGACGCTTACAAAATCGTTCAAAGAAATGCTATGAAAGTATGGGATGAGATCAAACAAGGCAAGCCTACTTTAAATGAAAAGGGTGAGTCTTTATATCTTAACCATTTACTAGCTGATGATGAACTAAGAAGCAAACTAAGCGAAGAGCAAATACGTGAATGTTTCAACTATGAGTACTATACTAAAAATGTAGATGCTATTTTTAATAGGGTTTTTACTAAAAATTCATAGTTTGCAGGAGTACGGATTTTCTTTAGAAAATCTGTAACCCGTAAAACTATCATAAAAGAATTTTTAGTATATAAAATGAATAATTATTGATATGGAATTTTCTTTAGAAAATCTGTAACCCGTAAAACTACCATAAAAGAATTTTTAGTATATAAAATGAATAATTGATTTTCTTTAAGATATATAGGCAGAAACTTATAACAAACAGGTTTTAAGTAATCAAAACAATAACCTCCGAACACTTCATAAAACCATTAAATAATATACATAAATTTACAAAAAAATTCATCATTTTTAAAGCTAATTATTGATAAAATAAAGGACTAATTTTATGTAGTTTTTTATCTGGTTATTTAAACAATAGTTAGATAAAAAGTTAAACAGTATTCTAGGAAATGATATATGATAACAGTTATAAAAAGAAATGGTAGAACAGAACCATTGGACATTACAAAAATTCAAAAATATACATCGGCAGCGGTAAAAGGCTTATCTAATGTTAGTCAAAGTGAATTAGAAGTTGACGCACAAATCCACTTTCGAGATGGAATTACATCTAAAGAGATCCAACAAACCCTAATCAAAACAGCTGTCGATAAGATAGACATAGATGCACCCAACTGGACCTTTGTTGCATCACGACTATTTATGTTTAATCTTTACCACCAAGTTAATGGTTTTTCAGGATATTGTTCACTTGAAAAATACTTTGAAAAAGGTGAGAAAGAAGGAAGATTACTTCTAGGTTTAAAAGAAATGTACGACTTAGAAGAATTAGACAAACAGATAAAACCTGAACGTGATATGTTATTTAACTACTTAGGTGTAAAAACACTTTACGATAGATACCTAATCAAAGATAGTGACTCTAACCCAATTGAACTTCCTCAACATATGTTTATGGCGATTTCAATGTTCCTTGCTCAAAAAGAAAAGAACAGACAAGAATGGGCTATTAAGTTTTATAACATGATCTCTCAATTTGAAGTTATGTTAGCTACACCAACCCTTTCTAATGCTAGAACAACAAGACACCAACTTAGTTCGTGTTATATTGGATCTACTCCAGATAATATTGAAGGAATCTTTGACGCCTATCAAGAGATGGCAATGCTTTCAAAATTTGGTGGAGGAATAGGTTGGGATTGGTCACAAGTTAGATCAATGGGATCGTTTATAGATGGTCATAAAAATGCAGCAGGTGGTACGGTTCCATTTTTAAAGATTACAAATGATATTGCTATTGCAGTTGATCAACTTGGAACGCGTAAAGGTGCAATAGCCGTTTACTTAGAACCATGGCATATAGATATTAACGACTTCTTGGATCTGAAGAAAAACTCTGGTGAAGAGCGTCGTCGTGCACATGATCTTTTTCCATCACTTTGGTTAAATGATCTGTTTATGCAAAGAGTTCAAGAAGATGGTATTTGGACACTTTTTGACCCTTATGACGTAAGAGAACTTTCAACCCTTTTTGGTGAAGAATTTAACAAACGTTATAAAGAGTTAGAAGAGGATGAGTCTTTAATAAAAGAAAAAATTAAAGCAAAGAACCTTTGGAAAAAAATACTTACATCTTATTTTGAAACGGGTTCACCATTTCTTTGTTTCAAGGACAATGCAAACCGTGCAAACCCTAACTCACACACAGGTATTATTAGAAGTTCTAACTTATGTACAGAAATATTTCAAAACACTAACCCTAACCACTATAAAATAAAATTTATATTTGAAAATGGTGATAGTGTTAGTTATGAAGAAGATGAAATTGTTAAAGTGGACAGTGGAATTGAAAAACCAGCTAAAAAAGTAACCGCCTTAGACTCTCTTGGTGGTTTACCAATATACGTTGTTGAAAAAGAAAAAGTAAATGGAGATACGGCGGTTTGTAACCTCGCTTCTGTTAACCTCTCACGTATAAATTCTAAAGAAGACATAGACAGAATTGTACCTACTGCTGTTAGATGTTTGGATAATGTTATAGATCTAAACTTCTACCCAGTTGAAAAAGTAAAACGTACTAACATGAAATCTCGTTCAATCGGACTTGGCGTAATGGGTGAAGCACAAATGTTAGCCGAATCGGGTATTGCTTGGGGAAGTCAAGAGCATTTTGACAAAATAGATGAAATTATGGAATCCGTTAGTTATAACACAATTTCCGCTTCATCCGATCTAGCCGTTGAAAAAGGAAAGTATGCTGAATTTGAAGGTTCAAAATGGAGTCAAGGTATTATGCCTCAAGACCATGCCAATGCAGAGGTTATCAACCTTGTTGATCGTGGTGGACTGTTTGCCTCAACTTATGAATGGGATCAATTACGCACAAAAGTTAAAACTCAAGGTATGAGAAACGGATATTTAATGGCTGTTGCTCCGACTAGTTCTATCTCAATCTTAACTGGAACAACACAAGCTATTGAGCCTGTGTTCAAACGTAAGTGGTTTGAAGAAAATCTTTCGGGGCTAATTCCTGTAGTTGTTCCAAAGTTATCTCCTCAAACATGGGCATACTACACACCTGCTTATGATCTAAACCAAACATTACTTATAAAAGCAGCAGCTATTAGACAAAAATGGATAGATCAAGGACAAAGTTTAAATATCTTTATAACACTTGATAAAGCAAGTGGACGTTACTTAAACGAGATCTATATGCTTGCATGGAAACTTGGTTTAAAATCTACCTACTATCTAAGAAGTCAATCTCCAGAAATTGCCAATGATGTAGAAGACAGAAGTTTAGAATGTGTAGGTTGTCAATAAGATGAAACCTCTCTCTAAAACAGCTTTAAAAGATTTTCTTACACGTTTTGAAAATTTTAAAGAGGGTGAATTTAGAGAGATTCAGATCAACTCTGCAAATAATATTATCCTTACCTTTGCTGTTCAAGACAGTGCTAGATCTTATGACTGGATCAGTATAAAACTCGAATTTGAAGGGATTAGCGAGGCTTCACTTTTAGATAATTCAAAACTTGACTATGTAGATATGAGCGATGGAATCACAATTTCAAACAATGGTACTCTATTTGCTTTTAATATAAATAATTCGACATGTCACCTATCTTCATCATCTTTAAAATATGAAGAAGGACAATTTTAAAAATACAAAAGGGTTTATTATGAGCTATGAAGTAAAAGGTCAAATACTAGGTTTTGAAACAACAATGGATTTAGAAGTACATGAAGTAGATGAACTTTTTTCTACTATGGTAGATAGTACAAATGAAAATATATCATTTACTTTAGTAAATCCCTATATCTTAAGAGAATACTCTTTTGATCTCCCAACCAGTTTAAAAATATTACTCGATATCAAAGAAAATTCAAACGTTAAAGTTTATAATATTGTTGTTATTCAAAAACCTTTGGAAAAATCCACTGTTAACTTTTTAGCTCCTATTATTATCAACGAAGATAACAAGACAATTGGTCAAGCTGTATTAGATGCAAATTACCATCCTGACTTTGGAATGGCAGAATCAATAGAATCTTTTAAATAGACAAATATTAACTTTTCATATACCTATTCATTATAAAATTAAACCCTACAATTTTTAAATAGGAGAAAATATGAAAAAAATAATATTGGCTCTGTTGCTAATAACAACCCTTACTCAGGCTAAACAGAGTATTGATTTTAACTATTCAAAAGAACAAACAAGAAAGTATCCAAGTAATCATGACTACATACTTTCATATAACAACATTTTAAAAGATGTACGCAACAGTGTTGTAAATATATCTACTCAAAAAAATATAACCCAACAAACAAACAATCCTTTTATGAATGATCCTTTCTTTAGAGAATTTTTCAATCAGCAAAGGAATATTCCTAAAGATAAGATACAAAGAGCTTTAGGAAGTGGTGTTATTGTTAGTGGTGATGGCTATATAATCACTAACAACCACGTCGTTGAAGGTGCCGATAAAATAGTTGTTACCTTGGTAGATGATAAAAAAGAATACGAAGCTAAACTTATAGGCAAAGATAAAAAAAGTGATCTAGCCGTAATTAAAATAGATAAAAAAAATCTTCATGCAGTTCGTTTTTTTGATTCTGACAATGTAAAAGTAGGTGATGTTGTTTTTGCACTAGGTAACCCTTTTGGATTACAAGAAACCATTACAAAAGGAATTGTATCTGCTACAAGAAGAACAGGTGTAGGTATAGCTGAATATGAAAACTTCATTCAAACTGATGCTTCAATAAATCCTGGTAACTCTGGTGGAGCGCTTATTAACTCAAGAGGGGATCTAATAGGAATTAATTCAGCTATATTCTCAAGAAGTGGTGGAAATGTTGGGATTGGTTTTGCAATACCATCAAACATGGTTACCTCTATAGCTAAACAACTTATAGAAAATGGAAAATTTTCACGTGCTTATTTGGGTGTTATGCTTTCTGATATAAGTGAGAATATGAGTAAATTTTATAACAATAACTACGGTGCCTTAGTAACAAGTATAAAAGATGATACTCCAGCTCAAAAAGCAGGATTAAAAAGAGGGGACCTTATAGTTGCTGTAAATTCTAAAGAGATCAAAAGTGCCAGTGAACTAAAAAACATTATTGGTACCTTTTCACCAAACACTAACATCACACTAAAATACCTAAGAGATAAAAAACTCATAAAAACAAATATAGAACTTGGTTCCCTTGAACAAATACAACCAGGTGGTTCAAGTACTTACAAAGGTATGGAATTTCAAGACATAGATCCACAAACACGATCCAAACTTATGTTATCACAAAATATAAAAGGTGTTATCGTTAAAAAAATAAATCCAAATTCAAGTGCCGCTAGAATAGGGATAGAAATAGGGGATGTCATCATTCAAGTTGAAAACACAGAGATAACAAACTCAAAAGAGTTTTTGCGCGCAATTAAGTCCAAAGGCAAAAAACGTCTTTTCATCTACCGACGTGGTGGCGTTTTAGCCATAGTATTATAATCAAGGATTAAAAATGAGAGTTGTATGCCCACACTGCTTAAGTGTAAATAATATTCCAAAAAAAGACAGTTATAAAAAAGCTAATTGTGGAAAGTGTAAAAAGTCCCTTTTAGATACAAAACCAATTGAGCTAACTAACAATAACTTTGATGAAGTTATCGTCAACAGTGATATTCCTATTATTGTTGACTTTTGGGCACCTTGGTGCGGTCCTTGTAAGATGTTTGGACCCATTTATGAAAAAAGTTCTGCTTCTCACCCTTTAAAGGCTTTGTATGTTAAGGTTAACACAGAAGATGAGCAGAACTTAGGAGCAAGGTTTGGAATCAGAAGTATTCCTACACTTATTGTATTTAAACAAGGTACAGAAGTTAACCGAGTAAGTGGTGCTCTTGATGAAGTTAATTTAAATAAACTTGTAGCTCAGTATATATAAATATTATATAACTGCTCTAATGAAGAAACATGATATAATAAAAACAATAAAATAATTGGGGGATAATTATGCCTAACAATACAGTGACTATTATAGACAATCGTAACAATAAAAAATATGAGTTTGATATTTTAGATGCGTCTGTTGGCCCTTCGGTGGTTGACATTGCAACTTTTTATAAAAAAACAGGTATGTTTACTTACGATGAGGGTTATACATCAACAGCTTCTTGTAAATCAACCATCACATATATTGATGGTGAAGCAGGAAAACTTATGTACAGAGGATATGATATCTCTTACATGGCAAAAGAAAAAAACTTTTTAGATACTGCTTTTTTACTTCTTAATGGGGAACTTCCTGATCCAGATCAACAAGAATGTTTTAAAGTTGAAATGAACAAACGAGCTTTCGTTCATGAAGGTATTCGAAAACTCTACGATTCTTTTCCTGATCATGCTCATCCAATGGGTATCTTATCGGCAGGTGTTTCTGCACTCTCAACCATCTATCACAAACATTTAGAAGTACATACAAAAGAAGAATACAGAGAGATGGCACACAGAATCGTAGCTAAGATACCAACACTTGCTGCAATGAGTTACAGATATTCTAAAGGTTTACCTATTATTTATCCTGATATTAGTAAAGGTTTTACTGAAAACTTTTTATATATGATGCGTGCTTATCCTCATAAATACGTTGAATTAAAAGAGATAGAAATCAAAGCCCTTGATACTATTTTTACCTTACATGCAGATCATGAACAAAATGCTTCTACAACGGCTGTAAGAAATTTGGCCTCAACCATAGCCCATCCATATGCAGCCATTAGTGCTGGTATTGGTGCTTTATGGGGCAGAAGCCATGGTGGAGCAAATGAAAGTGTTATTCGTCAACTAGAGATGATTGGAACCGTAGATAGAGTGGATGAATTTATAGCACGTGCCAAAGATAAAAAAGATCCTTTTAAACTAATGGGATTTGGTCACCGTGTTTACAAAAACTTTGATCCAAGAGCTACTATTTTAAAAGAGATCCGTAATGAACTTATGGATGAATTAGGAATCAGTAACGAACTGGTTGCCGTTGCAAACAAAATTGAGCATATTGCCTTAAACGATGAATATTTTGTATCACGTGGACTCTATCCTAATATTGATTTTTATTCAGGATTAATTTTACGCGCACTTAAAATACCAAAAGAGATGTTTGCTGTTATATTTGTTATTGGTAGAACACCTGGTTGGATAGCTCAATGGAATGAATTAAGACAACAAAAAACAATCAAAATAGCACGTCCAAGACAACTTTATATGGGTGAAACAGACAGAACACCTAAATAACTATTTAGGTGTCTTGCTTTGAGATAACTTCACTCTTTGAGAGTGTGTTATAGCCACAGCAATTGCATCTGTAATATCAAGTGGTTTTATCTCTTTTTTTATATTCAATAATCTTTTTACCATAAAAGCAACTTGCTCTTTTTGCGACTTACCATTACCTGTAATCGCTTTTTTTACTTGAAGTGCCGTGTATTCATTAAACTGTCCAAATTCTTGGAGAAGCTTTAACATAATAGCACCACGAAACTGCGCTAACTTTATAGTTGTTTTTGGATTATGAGCATAAAAAATGTCTTCCATTGCTACTTCATCTATTTGATTATTTTTAAAAATAGAATCAAAGGCTTCGACCATTTGAGGGATTTGAAACTGTAACTCATCTGCTTTAATTTTAATAAGCCCAGCTTCTTTTAAAGAGATCTTTCCATTTTCGAGCGTTAATAAGGCATAGCCCATATTTCTTGTTCCTGGATCTATACCTAATATTGTCATATAACTCTATTTACTGATAAACAACTTGATTTCTACCGTTTTCTTTAGCCGTATACAAGTGCATATCAGACTCATTAACCGTAGCATCTAGCGTGTCTTCATGATTAAGTACTAAACCTGTAGAAATAGTGTATCTTATCTCATCACCTTTGTCTGAAACAGTTACTGAAGATTCTACTTTTTTTCTTATTCTTTCAAATACTTTTACAGCATTATCATTGGATATATTTTTCAAAACAACACAAAACTCTTCCCCACCAAATCTAGCAACAACATCGTCTTTTGATGTTTCAGATACTAAAATCTCTGCTAAGTTAATAATTGCTTTATCTCCCGTGTCATGTCCGTAAGTATCGTTAACTTTCTTAAAGTGATCAATATCAACCATCGCAACTGAAAAACTTTCGTCATTTTTCACAGCATGTTGAAAATATTTTTCTACTGAATCAAAAAAGTATCTTCTGTTATAAAGACCTGTTAAAAAATCTCTTGTAGCTTGGTTTGTAATTTCATAAATATTTTCTAATGCTTCAATAGTGTTGTTAATACGACATGAAAATTCCTCTTTTGAAAAAGGTTTATTTATAAAATCATTCGCACCATTTTTCAAAAACATCGCTGTTTCATCATCATCACTTTTACCAGAGAGGGCAATCACACTTAATTCATTTTTAGGATATTTTTTTCTGATCTGTTTTGTAAGTTCTAATCCATCCATTACAGGCATATTGTAATCAGTCAGTACCATACTAATATCTGGTGTTACTTCCATTATATTAAGAGCTTCTTCACCATGTGCTACTGTAATAACATTAAAAAATAGATTTGATAACATTGTTTTCATCTGCTTTCTAAAAACCACAGAGTCATCAACAACAAGAATAGTGTGTTTTACATTTTTATGCAATCTTCTAATATTACTTATTATAAAATTAATATCATCAACTCCGCTTTTGTTCACGTAATCAATAACATTCTTTTGCATCATCTCTTTTCTAAATGTCTTATCAATATTTCCACTTAAAATAATTACTCTATTTCCCGTTTTAAGTACATAATCAACAATTTCACCGTTTGGTGCGTCTGGAAGATTTAGATCTGATAGCGTTAAAAAATATTTATACCCTTTCAAAAAAAGTTTTGCTTCAGCCATAGTATAAGCCACATCAACTTCAAAATCCAGTTCTGCAGATATTTTTTTAGCAATTAAGTTTGCTAAAGTTTTATTATCTTCTATTACAAGTATTCTTTCCATATTTTAAATATTCCCCTAATTACAAATTTTTATGATTCTACACTAAATTATCTTTATTTTAAATTTTATCTACATATTAATCACTTATTCACATTTTAGTTATTCACATCTATTTAACCCTAGTTTATGCAAATGTGAGTTACTATTCACATATTAAACGTGAATAAAAAAGCAAGGAACACATACGTGAATATAGGTCAAGAAATCTTACAACAACTAAAAGAAGAGATAACAGAGATTGAATATAACCGTTATATTAAGCAGTTAGACTATGATTCAAAAAAATCAACAAGTGATTTAGCTGTATTTTATGCACCCAATATGCTTGTATGTAATTGGATCAAAAATAAATACACTTCTAAATTAGAACATCTCTTTGAAGTTAAAACATCAAACAGTGTAAGTGTTAAAATTGCCCTTAAAGACAGTTTTGATAAAAGAAAAACTAAGAAAAAAGAAGAAAAACCAGCCACAAAGTCACTTTTAAACCCTTCACACACTTTTAGCAACTTTATGGTGGGTGGATCTAACCAGTTTGCTTATTCAGCAGTAAAAAGTGTTAGTGAAAAAGCGGGTGAAGTTTACAACCCTTTGTTTATATATGGTGGTGTTGGTCTTGGTAAGACACACTTAATGCAAGCAGCGGGTAATGTTTTTCAAAATCAAGGTAAAAGTGTTATTTATACAACGGTTGAGCAGTTTTTAAATGACTTTATTCGCCATGTTAGAAATCAAACCATGGACAGGTTTCAAGAAAAATACCGTAAGTGTGATGTTCTTCTTATTGATGATATTCAGTTTTTAAGCAACAAAGACACCATTCAAGAAGAATTTTTTCATACATTTGAAGCACTTAAAGGAGAAGGCAAACAGATCTTACTAACTGCCGATAAACATCCTAAAAAAATTGGTGGTTTAGAAAAAAGATTACAAAGTAGATTTGAATGGGGTTTAGTAGCAGATATACAACCACCAGAACTTGAAACAAAAATTGCTATTATTGAAAAAAAATCTGAAATCAATAAAGTAAAACTCTCTAAAGATATTATCAACTATATAGCAACTGTTATTGAAAGTAATGTTCGTGAGATAGAAGGGATACTTTCAAAGCTTCATGCTTATTCACAATTGATGCATGTTGATATTACTTTGGACTTTACAAAAAATGTTTTAAAAGATCAAATGCAAGAAAAAACAGCAAATTTAACACTCGATACCATTACAAAATTTGTTGCAAAAGATCTAAATATAAAACCAAGTGAAATAACCTCTAAAGGAAGAAGTAAAAACATTGTATATGCAAGACGCATCTCTATCTACCTTTGTCGTGAATTAACACAAAATACTATGCCTCAACTTGCCCAATACTTTGGAATGAAAGACCATACGGCCATATCTCATACCATCAAAAAAATCAATGAATTAATAGAAAATGATGAAGACTTTAAAGTGAAAATTGATGAACTTTCAAATAAACTTACAACTAACACCTAAAAAGAGCATTTTAGCTCAATTGTAAAAAAAGTAAAAAAAAGATATAATCCACTATGTGAACAAATGTGAATAAACTCCAAAAGAGTGGTCACATCGATTAAGTTCACATTTTAGGGGTAAACATATGGTTTTCACATATTCACACACCCCTACTACTACTACTAAAAATATATTAAATATATAGGGATTTACAGATGAAGATTCAAATATCAAAATCTATACTTGAAAATGTGCTAATCCATGCACAACCGTTCTTAGAGAAAAAAGATACTTCTCAAATAACTTCACATGTATATTTAAATGCATCTAATGGAACATTAACACTAAAAGCTACTGATTATGAAATAGGTTTTTTGGTTAATACAAATAATCTAAATATAATAGGTGATGGATCAGCAACTGCCAATGGTAAAAAGTTTTTAGACATTGTTAGAATATTAAAAGATGACATGATAGATCTAGAGTTAAAAGGTGATAACTTATTTATATCTCAATCTCATTCAAAATTTAAACTACCTGTTTACTCATACAATGAGTATCCAGACTTTCCATCGTATGAAGGTAAAAACCGTATTTCTATTAATTCTCATTCACTTATAGAATCACTAAAAAAGATCACACCAGCGATTGACAATAACAATCCTAAGTTTGAACTAAATGGTGCTCTTATAGATATTAAACAAAATGAAATTAATTTTGCATCAACCGATACAAGAAGATTAGCAGTTGTTACAATCCCTAACAATGGTGAAAACGAATTATCAATTATCTTACCTAAAAAAGCTATTGTAGAAATTCAAAAATTATTTTTTGATGATATTGAACTTTACTACGATGATACAAATTTAATTATTCATTCAAATCAATACACTTTTTTTACAAAACTAATAAATGGTAAATTTCCTGAATATTCACGTATTATTCCTAAAGAGATAGCAAATACTTTGGTATTGCCTAAAGCAATAATGATTGAATCTATCAAACAGATCACAACAATTTCAACCGATGTAAAGATCACTTTTTTAAATGATACAATCACCTTTGAATCTTTAAGTGATGATAATATTGAAGCAAAAACAGATATAACCCATACAACAAATTTTACAGAAGCATTTTCTTTAGCAATAAACAGTAGATATTTACTTGATTTTTTAAATTCGATCAACGGTAGTGATTTTACAATTGGATTAAATGAAAGTAATTTACCGTTTATTTTAAATGAAAACAACTTCAAAACTATAGTAATGCCTATAGTTATATAACTCTCTTATACTTATAAAACTTCTTTTTAGATTAAATTAGATAAAATATCTCCAATTATGTCAAAAATGGCAATTGGAGAGATATATGGAACAAAATTACGGCGCTAGTAATATTAAAGTCCTAAAAGGGCTTGAAGCTGTTAGAAAACGTCCTGGTATGTATATTGGTGATACTGGACATCGTGGTTTGCATCATTTAGTTTATGAAGTTATTGATAACTCTATAGATGAAGCAATGGCTGGTCATTGTGACACGATCAACGTAAAACTAACAAAAGACGGTAAATGTAGTGTTAGTGATAATGGTCGTGGTATTCCAACAGATATGCACCCTACTGAAAATATGTCTGCTGCTACCGTTGTTTTAACGGTTCTTCATGCCGGTGGTAAATTTGATAAAGATACTTATAAAGTTTCAGGAGGTCTTCACGGGGTAGGTGTTTCTGTTGTAAATGCACTCTCTTCAGATCTACACATGACAATTCACAGAAATGGGGAAGTTCATGAACAAGATTTTAAAATGGGTATCCCTCAACAAGCATTAGAAGTTACAGGTAAGACACGTAAAAATGGTACAACTATTTGTTTCGAACCGGATCCTTCAATCTTTACTGAAACAGTAACTTTTGAATACGACTACTTAGCACGTCGTTTTAAAGAGTTGGCTTATCTTAATCCATTTATTACAATTATATTTGAAGATGAACGTACAGGTAATAAAGAAACATACCATTTTGAAGGTGGTATTGAGCAGTACGTAAGCGATATGAATAAAAAGCAACAAATTGCTCAAGCTTATTCATTTACTGGAAAAATCGAAGATATTGAATTTGATATAGCCTTAATGTACAACGATGGATATGAAGAAAAAGTATCTTCATTTGTAAATAACATTCGTACACCAAATGGTGGTACGCATGAAGCAGGTTTTCGTGCAGCTTTAACGCGTGTTATTTCAACATACAATTCACAAAATGGTGCAGCTAAAGAAAAAGATGTAAAAATATCTGGTGATGACACAGGTGAAGGTCTGATTGCTATTGTATCAGCTCGTGTTCCAGAACCTCAGTTTGAAGGTCAAACAAAAGGAAAGCTAGGTAATACCTATGTACGTCCATTGGTTCAAAAATCTTCTTATGAAATTCTTTCTAAATATTTTGAAGAAAATCCATTAGAAGCAAAAGTGATTGTACAAAAATCATTAGCTGCTGCTCGTGGTCGTGAAGCGGCTAAAAAAGCACGTGAATTAACTCGTAGAAAAGATACAATGAGTGTTGGTACACTTCCTGGTAAATTGGCAGATTGTCAAAGTAAAGACGCATCAATTTGTGAACTTTATCTGGTGGAGGGAGATTCAGCAGGTGGTTCAGCAAAAATGGGTCGTGATCGTGTAAATCAAGCTATTTTACCGCTTAAGGGTAAGATCTTAAATGTTGAAAAAGCAAGATTGGAAAAGATTTTAAAATCTGACGAAATCACAAATATGATCACTGCAATGGGTTGTGGAATTGGTGAAGAATATAACGAAGAAAAACTTCGTTATCATAAAATTATCATCATGACCGATGCGGATGTAGATGGTTCTCACATTCAAACGCTTCTATTGACTTTCTTCTTTAGATATTACCGTCAAGTGATTGAGAATGGGTATTTATACCTTGCTCAACCACCTTTGTATCTTTACAAAAAAGGTAAAAAAGAGATCTACTTTAAAAATGATAGAGCCTTGAATGATTATTTAATTGAAAACGGTGTTGAATCATTAGAAGTTGAATCAATTGGACGTAATGATCTTATAGCTTATTTTAAAATGGTTGATCATTATCGTGGATCTTTAGAAGCACTAGAACGTCGTTATGCCTTAGTAGATCTAATACGTCATTTTATTGAAAATGCAGATCTAGTAAGTCTTCCTTACAATAAAATGTATGAAGAAGTAGAGAAATTTTTAGTAAATAATGGAAATAATATTTTAACAAAATCAATTACTGAAGAAAGTATTCATATTTTTGTACAAACAAAAGATGGTATGGAAGAGCTACTTATTAACGATGAACTTTTTGCAGCGCCTCACTTTAATGAAGCAAACTTTGTTTATAACAAAATAAAGGAATGGGACATTAAGTTTGAAGAAGATATATTAAAAGTATTTGAAAATATAACAGCTTATGCTAAAAAAGGTGCTTATATTCAGCGTTATAAAGGTCTTGGTGAGATGAATCCTGATCAGCTTTGGGAAACAACCATGACACCAGATAACCGTACATTACTTCAAGTAAATATTGAAGATGCCGAAGTTGCATCGGACGCATTTACACTCTTTATGGGTGATGAAGTTGAACCACGTCGAAACTATATTGAAACACATGCAAAAGATGTTAAACACTTAGACGTTTAAAATGTTTCTTCCAGAAATAAAAGAGCGAGAGTATCGTTTTAGATTAGCGTTAAGAATGGGTTTACCCATTTTTGCACTAATGTTTGCTCTTATATTTCACACCGTAATAACCACTTATAACTCCCTAAACTTTGCTTTTTATCTTGAATCTTTGATCTTATTAATCTTTGGTATTTACTTTATTTTTTATCTTATTTACAGTGGATTTGAAACGAAAATTACGGATGATGTATCAAAAGTATTTACTCGAACCTATTTGTATAAATATTTAAAAAATGATTTAACACATAATAAAAATTATACCTTGCTCCTTGTAAGTGTTGAAAATCTTAATGATATTAACAAGCTTTATGGAATTAAAAGTGGTGACAAAGTTTTGTATGAACTTGGTTTGTGGATTAATAATTATTTTAAAAACAATAATATTCACAATTTTCCTATTGGTCATGTAAAAGGGGGAGATTTTATTATAGGATTAAAAGGGTCACTATCTGAAAATAATACCCTTATAGATCTACTCTGTTTAAAAATGGGTGAACTCAAAATAGATCATATAGAAGTAAAAATATCCACGGCTAAAAATGATACAAGGTATTTTAATGACTTGGATTATATGGTAGAAAATTTATTTGAGATACAAGACAGACAATATATTGATGAAAAAACAGATCCAAATGAATTAGAATCCTATGTAATAAACGCCATTGGAGCAAAAACCTTTATCTTAATGCAACAAAATATTTATAAGGATACAAACCTTGTAATGCGGGAGTGTTTTGTAAAACTAAAAAAGCCTGATGGAAAATTTATTTATCCTAAGTCGTATATAAAAATTCTTAACAAACTACGATTGATGCACGATTATGATTACATGATTTTAGAACAAATGGTTCAACACTCTAAAGAAGAAAACGATCTGATCTATGCTATAAATATTTCACCTATCTCTTTAAGAAATCAAAACTTTATCTCTAAAGTAAAGGCTTTAATAGATAATAATCAACATTTAAAAGATAAAATTATGTTTATTTTGAGTGAAAAAGAGTATTATTCGCATATAGATAAATACAGAGAAATAATTAAAACTGTTCGTAATTTTGGAGTAAAAATAACAATAGATAAGATAGGATCTTACCATTCAAGTTTTTTATATTTTAGAGAACTTAAAATCGATGCAATTAGAATAGATGGAAGTTATTCTAAAGAGATTGATGCTAAAAATTATAAAAACATACTTGAGGGTTTTTCTAATATGGCAAAAAATAGTGATGTTAAAGTTTGGTTAAAAATGATCCAAAGTAAAGAGATACTGGATCAGGTACAAAACATAGAAGCCGACTATATGCAAGGAAAATATTTATCTGATTTAGAGATAATACACGAAAATTAAAGGAAAAAATAATGAAATATGGTGAAAAAGAGATACAAGAATTTGATGTAGAAAAAGATTTGGAGATATGGCCAAATGAGTATAAAAAAGATTATTTAATTAAAATAACATTGCCAGAGTTTATGTCACTGTGCCCTAGAAGTGGTTATCCTGATTTTGCAACAATATATTTAGAATACATTCCAAATGAATGGATTGTCGAGTTAAAGGCTATAAAACTGTATATTAATTCATTTATGAATAAGCATGTTTCACATGAAGGTGTGGCAAATGAAATATATGATATATTGGATCAAAAGTTAAAGCCTAAACAAATGAAGATAGTAGCCGATTTTAACCCAAGAGGTAATGTGCATACTGTTATAGAGATAGATAGTAAAAAATTAGTATAATTACTAATGAAAAGAGGGTCTATAGATATGTTTTCGAAAATATTGGGAAATACTAAGAATGTTAAAGACGATGCTATTAATGAAAAATTAGTAGAAAAAATATCTAAAATGGATCTCTCAGAGATGAGATTGTATGTAAATGCTAAATTAACTGATTTTCCTGTGTGTGAATTTGGTTTGGCTCAGATTATGAAAAAACTTACTTTAGTCAATGAAAACACGTCAAATATGTATTTAAAAAATGATGATATGGATTCAAAAAAGAAAAAAGCGTTTGATCTGATCATTCTTATTTTAAAACACAACAAAGTCAGTATTAATATTATTGAAATTATTCAACAATTTTTAAATATTTATGATGAGATCATAAAACAATACGACAAAGACAACAAGCAGATCTATGAATCAATGATTAAAGATCAGATTAGTACAGCAACCGACAAGATAGATTTTAAGTCGGACATGGCTGAAAAAATGCGTACACTTAGTTAAAAATCTTATTTATTTGAACTTCATAGACCATTTGTAGAATTACTTTAAACTCTTTAGATGGTTTCATCCCTATTTTTATAAGATCCTCTCCTTGCACCAATGGTTTTATTTTTTTTATTTTTTCAATGGTTGTATGAGTAAAATTTTTAGATTTTAAATAGACATTTAAAAGAGTAAAATTGATTGTCTTAACAATGTCACAAGATAATGGATTTTGATGGTGTAAAAAACTTTCTACATGATAAAGTGAATAGATACTTTTGAGCATATTTTTTTTGTTAGTTAGTTTGTTAATAAAACTTATTTGTGAGGGTTTGTCCATCTTATAACATAAAATAGCTAACATAATAAGCATGTTATGATCGTCTTTTAGGGTAGATCTATCCATATTGTCTAGGAGTTTTAGGGTATTGTCCCACTCTTTTAATGAAAAATTCAATTCATTAAAAAAGACAAATCCATCTATTTTTTTTAAAAATATCAGTCCAACAGAAGGGTTTATAGCCTTTAAAAATAGTTTCTTAAATTCTTCATATATCCTCTCTTTGGCTAATTCATTTAAGAGATCCATTTGACACATGCTTCGACATGTATCGATCAGATCCACATCACCAACAAGATCAAATCGTGCACAAAATTGCATCGCTCTAAGAACCCTTAGTGGGTCTTGCATAAAAGTATTTTTGTTGATAAATCTTAATGTTCTATTTTTTATATCGTTTAATCCATTGTATGGATCGAGGATTTTTTTATTTAAAACATCGTATCCAATAGAATTCATTGTAAAATCTCTTCTCAAAGAAGCCAATTTATAATCTATCTTTGAATGGGTTTTTATTTCAAAACCTTTATGACCTGCTTTAATTTTATTTTCAGATCGGGGTAAAGAGAAGTCAATATCCAAATTATGATAATTTAGTTTGATAACCCCGAAACTTTTTCCAATTATATTTGGATTACCAAACTCTAAAAGAATATTTTGAATTTTTTCAAAAGAGGGAGCATTGTAAAGTTCTATGTCTATATCTTTTGCAGTGTATGCTTCTTTAGTATAAAATTCATGAAAAATTTGATCCCGAACAAATCCACCCACAATGATAGGCATGATCCCGTTTTTTTCTAATTTATCAAAGATAATATTTAAATCATTTGGATAATCAATCATAAAAGTACTTTTTATTTGTTTAACACTTTATTTAGATAGAGTGTGTAATATTTATTGCATTAGATAATTATACCATTTGTTTAACTCGAATATAACATTTTTTTGGGTATAATCGCGCAAAATTTATATTTTCCAAAATTTAAGGAAACAACAATGCAAAATATTAGAAACATTGCCGTTATCGCACACGTTGATCATGGTAAAACTACATTGGTTGATGGACTGCTAGAACAGTCTGGTACATTTGGTGATCATGAACAACATGATGAGCGCGCTATGGATAGTAACGATTTAGAAAAAGAGCGTGGAATTACGATTCTTTCAAAAAATACTGCTATTCGTTATAAAGACCATAAAATTAACATTATCGATACTCCGGGTCACGCTGACTTTGGTGGAGAAGTTGAACGTGTACTTAAGATGGTAGATGGTGTGTTAGTGTTAGTTGATGCTTACGAAGGTGTTATGCCACAAACAAAATTTGTTGTTAAGAAAATGTTAGCAATGGGTAAAAAACCTATTGTTGTTATTAACAAGATTGACAAACCTTCTGCTGATCCAGATAGAGTTGTTGATGAAATGTTTGACCTGTTTGCTGATATGGATGCAACTGATGATCAACAAGATTTCCCAATTATTTATGCTGCTGCTCGTGATGGTATAGCTAAAATGGATATGGCTGAAGAAGATGGAAACTTTGAGTGTATTTTTGATGCTATTTTAGAACATGTTCCAGAACCAGAAGGTGACAAAGATAACCACGCACAAGCACAAGTATTTACACTTGATTATGATAACTATGTTGGAAAAATCGGTATCAGCCGTATTTTCAATGGTACTATCAAAAAAGGTGACAACGTTATGCTTGCTAAAGCTGATGGTGAGATGGTAAAAGGTCGTATCAGTAAACTTATTGGTTTTCACGGACTTAACCGTATGGAAATTGATGAAGCTGAAGCGGGTGATATTGTTGCTATGGCTGGATTAGAAACAATTGATGTTGGTGATACTATATGTGATCCTAACAATCCTGTAGCACTGGATCCTATGCACATTGAAGAGCCAACGTTAACAGTTGTATATTCTGTAAATGATTCACCACTTGCTGGTCAAGAAGGTAAACACGTTACATCTAACAAATTAAAAGACAGACTTGAAGCTGAAATGACAACAAACGTTGCAATGAAACTTGAAGTTGTTGGTGAGGGTAAATTTAAAGTATCAGGTCGTGGTGAGCTTCAAATTACAGTTCTTGCTGAAAACATGCGTCGTGAAGGTTTTGAATTTGGTATTTCTCGTCCAGAAGTTATCCGTAAAGAGATCGAGGGTGTTAAATGTGAGCCATTTGAGCACTTAGTTATTGATGTACCTGAAGAGTTAGGTGGAACTGTAATTGAGCGTCTTGGTAAGCGTAAAGCTGAAATGAAATCAATGGTACCAATGGGTCAAGGTTTCCAAAGAATTGAGTTTGAAATTCCTGCTCGTTCATTAATTGGTTTTCGTGGTCAGTTCTTAACTGATACTAAAGGTGAGGGTGTTATGAATCACTCATTTATTGAATTCCGTCCATTTAGCGGTGAAGTTGATTCACGTTCTTATGGTGCATTAATCTCAAGTGAAAATGGTGAAGCCGTAGCTTATTCAATTTTCAACTTACAAAACCGTGGTGTTATGTATATTAAACCACAAACAAAAGTTTATGAAGGTATGGTTATTGGTGAGCACGCTAAAAATAATGACTTAACAGTTAACCCTATTAAAGGTAAAGCACAATCAAATGTTCGTTCATCGGGTGCTGATGAAGCTATTAAACTTGTTCCACCACGTGATATGTCACTAGAGCGTGCACTAGAGTGGATTGAAGATGATGAGCTTCTTGAAGTTACTCCTGAGAATGTTCGTATCCGTAAAAAATTCTTAACTGAAAATGAGCGTAAAAGAGCTTCTAGAAAGTAGTAGTTGCACCTCTTATGAGGTGTAACTAGAATCGTTTAACATATCCATGACAATAAGGTAAAGAACCTTTTTTATCATAATAATCTTGATGAGATTCATCCGCTTCATAAAACTCCTCTGCATCTATTACTTTTGTAGCTACATCAAAACCTTTTGATTTTAATATTTTGATCAATTCATTGGTCGTTTCACGTTCATTATCATTATTTACAAAAACAGCCGATAAATATTGTTTACCAATATCTGGACCTTGACCATTTGTTTGTGTTGGATCATGGATCTCAAAAAAAGTACGTGCGAGTTGTTTAAAAGATACTTTTGATTTATCGTAAATCACTTCAACTGCCTCTAAGTGACCAGTGTCTGTTCTAACAACTTCATAGTAAGTTGGATTTTTAACATGTCCACCCATAAAACCAGAGATAACCTCTTTAACACCATCAATTTGTTGCATGTAATACTCTACACCCCAAAAACATCCACCAGCAAAATATGCTTTAGCCATATTTGGATCCGCTTGTGTTTCTTCAAATTCGAGTGAAACAGAGTTAACACAATGTCTTGTATTTTTACGAGTAAAGTTTTCACCCTCAAAAACATGACCTAAATGACCACCGCAGTTTGCACAAACAATTTCAACACGTCTGCCATCTGCATCTGTTATACGTTTAACAGCACCCAATATTTCATCATCAAAACTTGGCCATCCACAGTTGGAGTTAAATTTATCTTCAGAGGTATAAAGGGGAGTTTGGCAGAGTTTACATTTGTAAACACCGTGCTTTTTGTTGTCTAAATAGATCCCAGTATAAGGATGTTCTGTTGCTTTATTGACAATAACATTGTATTCAAGCTCACTCAAGGAGTCAGCTTTATTTTGGTAAGGTTTTAAGTCTATTGCTTGCATGTTTGTTAAAAATAGCATGAAAAATATAATATATTTCATACCTTCTCCTTTCTTATTTGTAAGAATTATAATAGGAAAGATTTTACATAAACTATGTGTAGAATATGTGTATTAATTATATAAGCTCTATTTTAGTTAATCTTTATCATGAAGAATCTTATCAAGTATTTTAAATACTTCGTCACTTCCTCTTTCCATCTCATCAAAGGCAGACTTTAAGGCTTCTACATCTGGAACTTTTTTAGCAATTTGATCAAAAACTTTATGGGTTCCATTGTGTACAATAGCGTGTGGTTTTTCAAGATCTTTGTAGTGCGATGTATGTGAGAAATTTGCTTTACCTTCACCCTCATTGTACCATTTACCCAATCGGCAGTTGTTGTGATCAACAAATTTAAATTGTTCTGTTTTTGTGGTAGCTGAATAGTAAGTGTTTACTTTCCATAATATATGATCAAGTTTTGCCAAAGACATGAATACTCTGTCAGTAGTGTAATGAATATCTTTAAAAGTATCTTCTATTTCAGAAGAACTCTCTTGAAGTGAATGTTCAAGTTCACTTATAAGTTGGTTGGATCCATTCACACCGTCTTGAACTTGTTTAAACTGATCACTCATACTGTCAACATCTTGTTTCATCGATTGTAAAGAGATATTGATCTCACTAACAGCCTTGTCCGTTCTGTCGGCTAGTTTACGTACTTCATCGGCAACAACTGCAAATCCACGTCCATGTTCACCTGCACGAGCAGCTTCAATAGCTGCATTTAATGCCAACAAGTTTGTTTGATCGGAAATATCTTTGATAAGTGATAATATGCCGGTAATTTCATCGGTTCTTGAAGAAAGGCTATCAACAGTATGAACCGATTCGTTGGAGAGTTCATTTAATTGATCCAAGGTTGTTACAATGGTTTTTGTATTTTGTGAAATACTAGAGATATTGTTCACCAGATCTTGAGATTTTCCAACACTTGATTTTGATGACTCGATAGATTCGGCTAGATTACCTTGAATATCTACAATATTCATTTTTAAATGTGAATTTTGAGAAGACATAAGGGTGTCTGCAATACTGCAAGTTGATTCATGAGTATTTGTTTGTGTTTGGTTTTGTAAGAAACGAATTTTTTCTAAGAGTGCTTCGTTTTCGCTTTGTAGATCTTTGTGTTGCGCTTTTAAAATTTCATAATCTTTTAATGGCACACTGTTGTTTGCAAATAATCCCATAATAATATCCTTTTGTGATAACATATAATAACGGTTAAATTTTATCTCTTTATAAAAAAAAATTATATCATGTAAGAAATTAAAGCTAACTAAACTACTATGATTGATTAAACTTTGATATAATGATAAGCTCAAAAAAAAACCTATGGATGGTACAATAATGGATAGAAAAAAAATATATAACCCCGAATCAACTGAAAATGTAAACGATAGAAAAATTTTTGGTGGAAATCCAACAGGAATATTTGAACTAAATAATATAAAATATCAATGGGCATATAATCTTTGGGAAGTAATGTTAAACAATACATGGTTTCCTAAAGAAGTAGATATGACAAAAGATGTTAACGATTATAAAAATCTAACACTACCAGAAAAAGATGCTTATGACAAAGCACTTTCACAACTTATATTTATGGATTCATTGCAAACAAACAACCTGATTGACAATGTAAATCCATACGTAACATCACCTGAAATAAATCTAATTTTAGTTCGTCAATCTTTTGAAGAAGCCTTACACTCACAGTCTTATGCTGTTATGGTAGATTCAATCTCTACAAACTCATCAGAGATCTATGAGCTTTGGCGTAAAGATATGATGCTAAAAACCAAAAACGATGCCATCTTTAGAACATACGATAAGCTTTCGGTTGAGCCTACTGAACATAATTTTGTAAAGGCTTGTTTTGCTAACCAAATTTTAGAAGGTATCTACTTTTACAGTGGATTTGCTTACATTTATACTTTGGCACGTTCAGGTAAAATGCTTGGATCGGCGCAAATGATCCGATTTATTCAAAGAGATGAAGTTACCCACTTAACATTGTTTAAAAACCTTATCAATACACTTAGAAAAGAGCGTGCAGATCTATTTACTGAGCAACTAAAATCTGAAGTTATAGAGATGTTTAAAGAAGCGGTTGAATTGGAAGTTAAATGGGGTCAGTACATTACTCAAGGTCAGATCCTAGGTTTAACAGATGATATTGTAGAGCAATATATCCAGTATTTAGCAGATGATCGTTTAGATTCTGTTGGATTTGAAAAGCTTTATAATGTTGAAAATCCTATCAAATGGGTAGATGATTTTGCAAAGTTTAACGATCAAAAAACGAACTTTTTTGAAGGAACCGTAACCAATTACTCCAAAGGATCGCTTTCATTTGATGATGATTTCTAAGCGATCTCATCTTTGATTGTTTTATAAAACATCTTATAGGTACTGCGACTAAAAATATAATGTTTGGCATTAAACAATGTTTCAAACATTATCTTCCATAAAGTAGAAAAATTTTCATCATCTCTTGTTTTACATAGTTTTTTTTGTATGGCTTGTTCTAGCAGTGCCAACTCTTTTGCATGATGCACATAGGTTTTTATGAGATCATATTCCACACCCACTTCATCAAAATTTTCAATCATTCGTATAATGGAAGCTTCTTTTTCAGTAAAATCATTTTCTGAAACAGGGATCAAAATACCATCTTTCAATAAGTTATCAAGTAGATCTTTATTGATATCAAAATGAAGTATAAAATCCTCTTTTGTGTAGTGTATCGATCCAGCAGGAATATTGATAAGTGTCTGCATAAGCGGGGTTAACATAGTGTATGAACTGGAGATGGACTTGTTTTTATTTTGTAAGGCTGTTTTGATCTGCTCGTTTGAACTTCCAATCTCTTGTTGCATGTATTTTATGTATTTAATAAGTTCTAAGTGTTCGTTATTGTAACGATGAACATTGGATTTTATTTTTTTAGCTTCTGGTAATAAACCTTCTCTAATGTAGTAAAGTATGGTCGATTTAGGCACATTACTCAGTGCCACTAGTTCAGAAATTTTGTATTCCAATTATAAACCTTTTTAATATTTGTATAAGTATTATAGCCTATAATTTTGAACGTTAAGTTTAACTTCACGTTTTTATATTATATTAATTAGGAAAAAAAATGGCACATATAGATCTACCAGAATTTGAGGATATGACTCCTGCTATACAAGAAAAAGCGAAACCTATTTTAGAAAAAACAGGAAAGCTAGGTGAGATATTTAAACTTTTAGCGATTGATGAAAAAGTTTATTTTGCAACGGATACAATGATTCAAAAGTATTTACTTGATGAAACGCATCTATCTTATGACATTAAAGAATCGATTGCATTACTTATATCGGTAGAAAATGGGTGTAAGATGTGTGTGGACGTACACAAAGGCATTGCTAAAATGTTGGGTCTAAGTGATGAAAGAATTGAAGAAGTTTTACAAGGTGTAGATTCAATAAACACAAGTGACAAAGAAAAAGCTTTATTGCATTTTTGTATCAAAGCATCTAAAAAAGACAACTACAAGATTTTAAAAGAAGAGATAGATGCTTTAAAAGCGATGGGTTTTAGTGACGTTGAGATCATTGAAGCGGTTTCTATCACAGGGTATTTTAACTACATAAATACGCTTTCAAACGTTTTTGCATTGAGTTAGTATGAAGTATTTATTATTAATAACACTTTTTTGTATCAGTTTATTTGGTGCAAATGTAGATACTTTCGCAAAAGAGGCAGGTTATGAAAGAGATTTTCAAACCGCCTTACAAAAAGCAAAAAAAGCAAACAAGCCTCTTATGATGGTTTTGGGTGCTGATTATTGTCCGTGGTGTAGAAAGTTTGAGCGTAAAACACTTGAGAGTAAAGCGGTTAAAAATTTTATTAAAGATGAAACGATAGCTTTGGTTGTAGATAAAAAGTTTGATATTGAGTCTTTTCCTAAAGCATTTCAAACAAGTATAACTCCGCGTGTATTTTTTATAGATCCAGCAACTCAAAAAAGTTTTTATCAAACAGCGGGATACATTAAAAAGAAAGAATATTTGAAAAAACTCAAAGAGATGAAAACTCAGTTTAAGGCTAAATAGATGAAATATATTTTAATGTTATTGTTGGCTTCATCTATTTATGGTGCGGGTTTTTGGACTTTAAGTGGTGTTGATAAAGCAAACATATATGTTCAAAATAACGTTGCTTATTTAAAAGCTTCTACGGTGAGCAGTTTTAAAACAACCATCAAACAGATGTTAGAAAAAAATGCCATAAAAACAGGGCTTCAAGATGCTCCAACATTAATGCTTACACTTGAAGAGATAGATGACGATGAAACACACTATGTTTACATAAAACTACAACTTGGTGAAGAGGTCACAACTCATAGAACAGATGCAAGTGAAACATTTGCTATAACTTTTGAGGCAACCGATTTTATTGAAACAGATCTAAGTGAACTTGATGAGAGTATTTTAGAAAGTGTAGAGTACTTAATGAACACATTTATTGAGCAGTACGAGGACGATAAAGAATAAGTTATTAAAGTTTTTAAAGATATAATTCATTTAGATTATTAATGGAGATTATCATTAAAAACTTATGCTCACTTTGCTTTGAAACCACCAACAATTACCAAAACAATCTAAACACCTTAGTAGATCTGATCAAACAAACAGCTCATAACTCAGTTGTTATTGCTCCAGAGGTTTGTCTAACAGGTTATGATTATGATAACTTTGAAGATATGTACGAATTTGCATCCACAGCAACACAGACGATTAAAAAAGTATCCATGGGACGAATTATTGTACTGAGTATGCTTGAAAAACGGGGTGAAGAGGTGTACAACTTTGCCAAGGTTTTTAAAGATGGTGAAGTTGTACACGAACAAGCCAAAGCAAAATTATTTAGATTTGGTGATGAACATAAGTTCATGCAAGCAGGAGATGAAGAGGCGATTAAACTGTTTGAGATAGATGGGATTAAGTTTGGTTTGCTTATTTGTTTTGAATTGCGTTTTAAGCATTTATGGCAAAAACTAGAAGGTGCAGATATTATTTTAGTACCTGCATGGTGGGGATCCTTACGACGTGAAAACTTTAAAACACTAACCCAAGCGTTAGCTGTTATAAATCAGTGTTATTTGATGGCGAGTGATTCAAAAAACAAAGAGTGCACGGCTGAGAGTGGGATTATTTCACCATTTGGAGAAGTACAGCGAAATGGGAATAAGCCTTGCTTAGAAGTACCATATGATCCACGCGAGATTAAAAAAATGAGAAAATATATGGATGTAGGTATTGGATAGAATAACAGCAACAAAAACACAACGTTTAGCAGAAGAATGTCACAAAAATTTTTCACTTAGTGAGAATGTAAAAAATGCCATAGCAAAAACAAACAGAGAAGCTTTTGTACCAAGTGGATTTGCACACAGTGCTTACAAGTTAGATGCACTACCCCTTGGATCCGCTCAATGGATAAGTTCCCCTTTAACAGTGGCTAAAATGAGTGAATATTTAGAATCACAAGGTGCGGACAGAGTTTTAGAAGTAGGGTGTGGAAGTGGTTATCAAGCAGCCGTTTTATCGCATCTCTTTCGTGGTGTTTTTACAATAGAACGCATAGAATCTCTAGCACTTCAAGCCAAAAAAAAGTTTCGTGATCTTAACATTCACAATGTTCACACACGAACCGATGATGGACAAAACGGCTGGATCCAGTATGCTCCTTATGACAGAATCCTTTTCTCTGCAACAGCAAAAGAGATCCCTTCTAAACTTTTTGATCAGTTAAGCGATGGAGGGGTCTTGGTTGCACCGCTTCAAAAAGGGGACAAACAAGTGATCACACGTTTTAGAAAAAAAGGGACAAACATTGTTAGTGAAGAACTTGAAGCATGTGATTTTGTTCCTGTTCTTGATGGCGTTCAGAAATAAACTATAGTAAATTATGGTAAAATTCTTTAAAATTCAAAGGTGAGAATGAGATGGAAATTTTAGAACAATACGGTATTAAATACTCAAAACCTGAAGTTGTTTTATTGCAAGACACTGGTATTGGTGTTGCTGAGAGTGCAGCTAGGACATGTTATGATTCATTCTCAAATTCTGAGAATGATGTTATTAAAGATATTGAAAACGCATTACCCTCACCACAGATGTGTGATGATATAAACGCGATTGAAGATTCTAAGCTTTTAGATGACCTTGCTTGGACACATTTTCACCATTCTATATTAGAACATGCCAATCTTTCATTTTTAATTCGTGGCACGAGTCGCGGTGTTTTACAAGAACACGCCCGTCACCGTATTCAAGCGATCAGTGTTAGAAGTACCCGTTATACCATGAGTTCGGTTATAAATGCGTTTGTTGCTGCACGTGGGGACAAAGAGTTCTTTATTAAAAAAGTGTTAGGTTTTAACATGTTTGTCACGTGTGATAGGGACTATAACCGTTTAGAGATTGCTTCTATGTTTGACAAACTCTCTTACCAGCAAAATGTAGTAGATAATTTTTATGAGATCTCTGTTGCAAAAAGTTCTTTGCCTTTAGTAGATCAACTTCAAGACTCAAGCGAGCTTTATGAAGCTTTAGAAGCAGGAAAGAAAAAAAGAAATGTAGGCGATGCTTTTAAACACATTATAAGTGACAATGTAAAAGTAGATATGGTTGTTACATTTAACCTTAGAAGTTTAAAAAATTATTTTGGACTGCGTGACAGTGGGGCTGCATTTTTTCAGATTCGTTGGTTAGCAGAATCAATGAAAGAAGCAACACCTAAAAAATACCTCGATCTTATAGTAAAGGCTAAATAATGAACCCAGTGTACAAAGTTTCCCTATTGGCTATTTTTTTTACAGCTTGTTCAAGTGTAACATTTAACGCAAGTATTTGTAATGAAATAGCTTCTCAGCCAAACGCTGTTGTTCCCCAAGAGTGTAGAATATATAATGAAGATGAAGCTACAAAAGCCTTTAACAACGAAAAAAGTAAAAGTAGTTTTGACATAAACGATACCGTAGAGTTTACTAAGTAGTGAATAATCTAAAAGCAATCTCTATCAATGTGGTTATCCCTTTTTTAATTGCTTTGGTATTTGCCTCTTTGGTTTATTATCAGAGTAAAATACCAAACTTTTTACTCGAAATATCTCCCTATATTTTTTACATACTAAGTGCCATTGTCATGGTGATCTCTTGGCATTTTAATAGAAATAGGTTTTTATTTGTTTTAGCACCTTTGGTTTTTATATACGTGGGTTTCGAGCTTTTAGCTCCATCTCAAGCAACTCTTTTATACAAGTATGTGTCTATTCTTTACCCTTTACATCTTTTAGTCTTTTTACTTTTATCTGAGCGTGGACTTTTTAGTATATGGGGATATTTAAAAATAGCCTTTGTGCTGGTACAAATAGGTATTGTTAGCTGGTTTGTTCAAACGCCAAGCAGTGCACTTTTAAGTTTGTTTAAAATTAAATTTTTTCTTTTTAGCAGTTTTCCTTTAAGTGATATTGGGATCAGTTTGGGTGTTTTTATTGTTTTTGTGATAGGTGCTTTGATCTTGTTTCATCACCTTATTATTTACAATGCTACGTTTTTATTTATTGTGCTTAGTTTTTATGCTTCTATCTATTTTATAAAAGTTCCTTATGCCCTTGAATTAGGTTTTATTGCTATGGTTTTAAGTGTCCTCGTTTTACTTATTAGAGAAGCCTATCGACTTGCTTTTTACGATGAACTAACCTCTCTTCCTGGAAGACGAGCACTGATCGAAGATATGGCAAAACTCGGGAGAAAATACACGCTTGCTATGTGTGATATTGATCATTTTAAAAAATTTAATGACACCTACGGACATGACACTGGCGATGAAGTTTTAAAGATGGTAGCGACGAAACTTGAAAATGTCAGCGGAGGTGGAAAAGCTTACCGATATGGAGGGGAAGAATTTACCCTTTTATTTCCATCAAAAGAGGTGGATGAATCTTTTATACATGCAGATATTTTAAGGGATGCCATTGCAAAAGCACCCTTTATGGTGAGAAATAAAAATAAGCCTAAAAAGATTTTTATTAATATATCGGTAGGAATTGTTCAAAATACTTCTAAAGATAAAGATCCATTTGCAACAATGAAACGTGCAGATAATGCACTTTACAAAGCTAAAGAAGCGGGTAGAAATACAGTGATTAAAGCTTAGTTAGATAAAATACAAAAAAAGTTAGAGGAAAAAAAATGAGTGATATTTGTGAATTATGTGGAAGTAGTGAAGGTTTAAGTGAGTTCGTAGTAAGTGGAGCAAACCAAGAAGGTAGCTTAAAAATATGCCAAAACTGTAAAGAGCAAATTGAAAACGATACCTTAGATGAAAATCATTTCAACTGTTTAAATGATGCTATGTGGAGTGAAAATGTAGCGGTTAAAGTACTTACATACAGACTTTTAAATGCTTTAGAACGTCAAGATCTGATAGATATGATGTATTTAGAAGAAAATGAGTTAGAGTGGGCAGAAGCGGGTATTGAAAGAGGTGAAAAACTGGTTTATAAAGACTCAAATGGAGTTGTATTACAATCAGGCGATACAGTGGTAATTACTAAGGACCTAGATGTAAAAGGAACAGGCTTTACAGCAAAACGTGGAACAGCTGTTCGTAATATTGGCTTGGTTCCAAATGATGCTGAACATATCGAAGGTCGTGTAAACGGTGTTAAGATCCACATACTTACAAAGTATTTGAAAAAATCATAGGGATTAAATATGAAAGCGAATGAGCGATTTCATAAAATAGATAAGGATTTTCGTAATCCTTATGCGCGTGATAGAGATAGAGTTATTCACTCTGGTAGTTTTAGAAAACTGGAGTATAAAACACAGGTTTTTTTAAACCATGAGGGCGACTTTTTTCGTACGCGTCTTACCCACTCTATTGAAGTGAGCCAAATAGCACGTTCAATAACTTCTAATCTTGGTTTAAACGAATCTCTCGCAGAAGCAATAGCCCTTTCTCACGACTTGGGTCACACACCTTTTGGGCATGTTGGTGGTGATGTTTTGGATGAATGTTTAAAAGCAGATGGATTTAAAAATGGATTTGAGCATAACTTTCAATCATTTCGTGTCGTGTCATCCCTTGAAAAACGTTACAAAGATTTTGATGGATTAAACCTTACTTTTGCAACACTTGAAGGTATTTTAAAACATTCTTATCCTTACAAAAAATCTTTTTTACCTTCACACATTGATGAGATGTTTAATCTTCAAACACATCCATCTATTGAAGCAATGGTAGTAGATCGTGCCGATGAAATAGCTTACATAAGCCACGATATAGATGATGGTATAAACTCAGGTTTGATCTGTTTTGAAGACCTAAAAGAGAGTGAACTCGCTTGTGAGATTTTAGAAAAAGTTGAAGCAGAAGGAGTGGGAGAAGAAGAAGATGAGATGTTTCGTTACCGTTTTAGTTCTCACCTTATAAACCATCTTGTGTATTCTTTGTTGGATTATTCAAGACAAAGAGTTGATAACTCGGATGTATTTTCGGCTATATTTGATTCAAAAACAGAGATTCCTATAGGTTTTGAGAGTGAACTTGAAACAAAGATAAAAAAACTCAAAAAATTGCTTTTTAAGAAAATGTATCAACATAAAAATATTGTTAGAAAAATGTACGCTGGAAAACAAGCTGTACAAGGTTTGTACAAAGGTTTGATGCAAGAAGAAGGGATGCTTCCAAAATATTATTTTGAACAACTAGACCAAAGAAACAAACACAGGGTTGTGGCAGATTATATTGCGTCTATGAGTGATCGATACGCATTAAGTTTTTATAATGAAATTTATGGAAGATTGTAAAAGTTTTTTTTGATTGTTTTGTAAATGAAGAAGATATAGCCCCAAAGGGCTAAGTCTTATAGGCGTGATTCGTAACGTCTCATCATATAAAGACGTTTAAGCATTTTCTTACGAGATGCTATTTTGAACTTCTTACGCTTTTCTGTTTCAGTTTCGTGGAAACGACGAGCACGAGCTTCAGTAACGATTAAGTTACGGTCAGTCTGCTTCTTGAAACGGCGGTAAGATGCGTCAAAATTATCATCTGAACGAAGTACTATTCCTGGCATATCACATCACCCACTTTCTTTTAAATTTTGAATTGGAATTATATCGTAAATACGAAAAATAACCTAATTTTATTTTATAGGAGCATTTTTAGGGTTGTTTGCATCTGCAAGACCTACTAAACCACCTTTAAGAACTCTTGTATTTTTAATACCCACTTGTTTTAATCCAATCGCTGCTAAAACGGCTCTTGTCCCTGAATGACAAACCACAACAATGGTTCTATCTATTGGAAGTTTTGCTAAGTTTTCTTTTTTAAATAGATCTTTTAACTCAACATTGATAGCATTTTTTGCACTAATAGCAACAATAGATTTTTCAGCTTTTGTTCGCACGTCTAAAAAAGTAAAAGCTTTTTTCTCTTTTAAGAGTTTCATCGCTTCTTCTGGTTGAATAAACAACTTTGAGTTAGCACATGCTTTTTGCGTAAAGTTCGAGTAAAAAGCATCAAATGCTTGAGCTTTATTTGCATCGTAAGCATAAACACTTACACTAAAAAGTGCTGACACTAATGTTGTAATAATAATATTTTTCATAAGTAACCTTTATTTTAAAAGCGAAATTCTATCTCATAACTATAAAGATAAGCTTATATAATAAAAATAATAAATACAAATAATGATATAATTTTAAAAATACAAATTAAAGGTTGTAAAAATGTTAATTGATAAAGCATGTGATAATAAAGAATGTATAAAAAGTGAAGAATGCGCACGATATGAATCTTATAAAAATGCAAATGAAAACTACAAAACGTTTAAAGGAACAAAAGAAAAAGCTTGTGGAAAGTTTATTCAAAAGTAAAGAGTATTACACCAATTTTAAAGCTCTTGTGGATATAATCCGTTTATGATTACCCAAGAGTCCATAGATGCCCTAAAGGCACAGCTTGATGTTGTTGATGTTGTAGGCTCACATGTGGAGTTAAAAAAGGCAGGCGCGAACTTTAAAGCACCGTGCCCTTTTCACGATGAAAAAACAGCGTCTTTTGTGGTAAGCCCATCAAAACAGATCTACCATTGTTTTGGTTGTGGGGCTGGTGGGGACAGTATTAAGTTTACTATGGAATATGAAAAACTTAACTATCCAGAAGCTATTGAAAAGTTAGCGGATAACTATAATTTTACTCTTTCATACACTGACAAAAAACACAACAAACCTCGCTCTTTAGTGATGGATAAGTTAAACGAGTACTACCAACACTTACTGAACACTCGACCCAATGCCACGACCTATATAAGAGAACGTGGGATCTATGAAAGCAGTGTTGAAAAATTTGGTATTGGTTATGCACCCGATTCGCAATCAAGCATAAACTATATTACTTCGCAAATGTTTACACTTAAAGAAGCTGTAGATATGGGTGTTGTTGGTTACGATGGAGGTCGTTATTTCTCACGTTTTATTGAGCGTATAACCTTTCCGATCCACTCAGCCAATGGATCTTTGGTTGGTTTTGGTGGTAGAACCATCAGTGGACATCAAGCAAAATACGTCAACTCTCCAGAAACCCCATTTTTTAACAAGTCACGTCTTTTATACGCGTATCATCTTGCCAAACAAACACTTCATAAAACAAAAGAGATAATCATAACAGAGGGTTATTTAGATGTTATTATGCTTCATCAAGCGGGATTTTCAAATGCAGTTGCTACACTTGGAACGGCACTAACTCCTGAACATTTACCCCTACTTAGAAAGGGTGAACCAAAAGTTATTATGGCATACGATGGTGACAAGGCGGGACGTGCAGCAGCACTAAAGGCATCTAAGTTGCTAAGTGCGGGTGGTTTCTCTGGCGGTGTTGTGATCTTTGATGGTGGCTTAGATCCAGCAGATATGGTAAACGATGGACGGACTGAAGAGTTAGCGACCATGTTTCGTTTGCCTAAGACATTTATAGAATTTGTTTTAGATGAGATCTTATCTTTACACGATTTAAAAGATCCAAAGGCAAAAGAATCATGTATGCAAGAGGGTGTGGCGTATCTTAAAACACTCTCTCCTATACTTCAAGAAGAGTACAAGGCTTACTTAGCATCACGACTTTCAATCAGTCCATCTTTTGTTCGTCTTTCTAACCAAACTAACACACAACAAACAACAAACGCACCCGTTATTAATAACGCTTCACACCGTGATATGTGGGAGTTAAGCCTTATTAAAACTTTGTTGGAAAAACCTCAAATGTTAACACAGGTCTTAGATGTGTTGGATCCATCGCTGTTGCAGTTTCACCAACACGAGTTTTCTTTGTTAATCACAAATCAAACACAAGATCCAAGCATTATGGCGATAGCTGTGGATGAAAGTATTAATGTACTTGAAGATGAAGATGAACTTCAAGCAGAACTAAATACCTTCTTATCTAAACATTATAATAGAGAATTAAAAAAGATAAATATGCGACAAGATATACCTTTTGAGATGAAAGCTTTTGAGATACGAAAGCTAAGAGGAATTATAAGTAAATTAAATTGTTCAAAATAGCAAATTTATAGCAAACTTTTAGAATAATTTTGTTTTAATGTTATTTTATATTAGGAGTTAAAATGCGTTCATTCTTTTTATTACTGGTTGTATCTTTTACATTGTATGGATCACCCAACAATAAAGACTTACTTTCTTTGATCTATCAACAATCGGATACCCTTTTAAAAGAGGTTCAACTTATAAAAAAACACTTTGGTATTACAAAAGAGGCAAAACCTAAAAAAATAAACACAAAAATGTTAACCCGTCATACACGTGGACGTGCGTACGAAATTTTTTCTAAAGTTAATATTTTACGTGTAAAAAATGGTTTACCTACGGTTGAGCCACCTAACATGGAACCCACAACAGAATTAAATGCTAAGTACACGTATGGACAATTAGAGCGTTTACTAGCAGAGATACATATTTTAAAATTTCATTTTGGTATTAACAAAAAAGTAAAGCCCTCTAAAATAAGTTCACATAAAACAGTAGCCGATACTTATAACTATTTAGGACGTGTAAGTGCAGAATTGGATACGATCAATGGTGAAGCGTTTACCCCTTCTCATGTGTTTTCAGAAGCGATGCGTATTTATGAAGATATGGGTGCAATATTGCTACATTTAGAAAAAGATGACTACACTATTCCCCCTCGTAAACTAAAACAGGCAAAACCACAAGATACCTATGAATTAGCATTGGATCTACTTAATACTTTAAAATCTTTAATACTTCAATCGGGTATCAAAAGTATTGATTTTTATGCCTTTGAGAGAACCAATGTGACACCCTCAGATGTGTATGAGATCACACAACTTATTTTGAGTGAACTTCAAGTGATTAAAGCATCTATTGGTTTAAGTCACGAAACAACAAGAGGGGCTGTTTACACAGTAGGCAAAACACCCGCGGATGCTGCTCAAGTAATGGGTTGGTTAAATGCAAAAGCAGAACTTATCAAAAATTTACATCAAAGAGGGGGGAAGTAGATGAAGATCTCTTTACAAAACAAACTTACCTCAAGCGTTACAATTTTAGCCGCATTATTTGTTGGGTTTATTGGTTATTTGGGTTATGAAAATGCGTATGAAGCTCACAGTGAAAAGATTTTTGATTCAGAAGTGACTGATCTTAACAACATTGTTATCTCTATTAATGAAAAGTTATCTATTGTCCAACAAGAAGCAAACTTTGTGGCAAATTTTTATGCTATTCAACAACTACTTAACTGGCAAAGTGTGGGCGTTAAAAGTAAAATAGAACGATGGGACAAAGCGACAAAAGACACCTTTAAATCGTTGATAAATCTTAAAGGTATGTACTATAAGATCCGAATCCTAGATCTAAAAGGGCAAGAAAAGATCAATGTTTTCTTTGATCAAGACAGCAGGGAAGCTTTTGTAAAAAGTGAAGAGAAACTGCAAGACAGAGCAAAAAAAGGGTATTTTTCAAACTCGTTAAATTTAGAAATGGGAGAAGTTTATACCTCTGAAATGGCTTTAAACATGGAATTTGGAAAAATTGTTTATCCTTATGTTCCTGTTGTTCATTTCTCTTCTGTTATCTACGACAAAAACGGTGATCGTCGAGGTATGGCAATCATAAATGCTTATGCTGAGAAAATTATCGAATCTATCTCACTAAAAAAAGATAAGAAAAGAATTTTAATTGATCAAAGAGGGTATTACCTTTATCATGATGAAGACGCTAAACGTTGGGGATGGCAACTAAAATCACAAGAAAATTATGCACAAGACAGACCAAATGTGTTTGAAGAAGTATCTAAAAACGAAGATGGATTTTATGAACTTGATGAAAAACTTTACACCTACAAACGTATCTATCCTGATCTAAAAAACAAAAAAGAGTATTGGACGCTTATTAGTGAGGTGGATAAATCTTTGGCATTTGAAGCACTTTATAGTTTTCAACAACTTTTTTTAATTGCTATTATCTTAACGGTTTTAAGTCTTATTATTATTTTAAGACGCTATATAAACTCATTTTTACACCCTTTAAAACTTGTTACAGAACAGATCAAAGCCTTATCAAGAGGGGAATTGATATACTCAAATATTGATTACAAAGGGGACGATGAGATCACGGATCTGATCTACTCCTCAAAACGTCTTATGGGAAGTATAGAATCAACCATAGAACAAGCAAAAGCAGTTGCTTCGGGAGATTATTCTAAGCGTATCAGTATAGAATCATCCAAAGATGAGCTTGGTAATGCTATTAATGAGATGACGGATCGTTTAGATGAAGTTGGTAAACTTGCAATGAATATTTCACAAGGTGAACTCCACGGACACATAGAGATCAAAAGTGATAAAGATGCTTTAGGAGTTGCTTTGAGCGCTTTAGTGGAGTACTTTCAAGGGATCACAACCGTTGCCGAATCGATTGCTCATGGTAAGTTTGATGTTTCTTTTTCTTCAAAAGGTGAACAGGATCGTTTAGGTCAAGCGGTAAATGAGATGATCTTTACCTTATCTAACGTTGTAGAACAGGCAAATGCCATAGCAAACGGAGATTTTGAACAACGTATTACGGCTAGTTCACAAAATGATCAACTTGCAAGTGCACTTACTCAGATGACCAATAAACTAAAACTCAATCAGCTACAAAATGAAGAGAATTCATGGTTACAAGATGGTATAAGAGGCTTAAATGAAGAACTCTCAGGAAACCGAAATGTCCATGATGTGTTTCAAACATCTTTGGGTATGCTTGCATCATACACAAACTCCGCAAGTGCTGCCATGTTTGATTATTCATCCGATTCAGAGGTTCTAAAACTTATGGCAACTTATGCTTTTGTGGAACGTGATAATTTTAAAAACACTTACCATAAAGGTGAGGGGATTATTGGTCAGGTGGCGACAGAGGGAACAACGATCCATCTACACCGTTCAAATACCGATTCAATGTTGATTGATTCAAGTTTAATGAAAGAACGCGCACTCTCAACTTTAGCCATACCAATCAAGTTCGAAGGAAAACTCTTAGGTGTGATGGTCTTTGCATTTGCCCAAGAGGTTTCAGCCTTAAGTATCTCCTTTTTAGAAGAGATCTCAGGTGTTTTAGGAAGTTATATTTTTACTGCAAGTAAAAATGAGCAAATTAAAAATTTACTTGAAGAATCTCAACAAAGTTTTGAAGAATTACAAGTAAAAAGTGAAGAGTTGCAACAATCAAATGTTCAAATGGAAGAACAGCGTCAACAGCTTGAACAACAAGCAGCTGAGTTAAAAGTACAAAATGAACGTGTTGAAAAATCCCGTTCAGATCTTGATCTACAAACGCAAGAACTTGAACGTGCGAGTAAATACAAGTCCGAATTTTTAGCAAACATGAGTCATGAATTACGAACACCATTAAATGCTATTATTCTTCTTTCTAAACTACTAAAAGAGAATAAAACAAAAAAACTTGAAAAAGATGACGTTAAAAAAGCAGAAGTGATCCACCGTTCAGGTAATGATCTGTTGTTATTAATAAATGACATACTGGATCTGTCTAAAATAGAATCAGGTCATATGGAACTCTCTGTATCTAAACTATCAACCAGCGAGATCCGTCAAAACTTATTTAATCTTTTTGGTGAGATGGCAAAAGAAAAAGGCTTAGAATTTATTGTAAATGATTCTATAAAAGGTAGTATCAATACCGATGAGCAAAAGCTTATGCAGATCCTTAAAAACCTTCTTTCTAACGCATTTAAATTTACAAAAAATGGTTCTATCTCTTTAGGTATCGAACCTAGTTCTAAAGAGGGTTATGCTTATGAACTTTCAGTGAGTGATACGGGCATAGGAATACCAAAAAACAAACAAGAACTTATTTTTTCAGCCTTTAAACAAGTTGATGGAACGATCAGCCGTGAATACGGTGGAACAGGTCTTGGGCTTTCTATAAGTAAGCGTTTTGCAGAACTTTTAGATGGGGAAATAGAGATCCACAGTGAAGAGGGAAAAGGGAGTACTTTTACACTTTACCTCTCAGCACAAGATGAAGTAGAAGTGGATGAAAATTTTTCAAACTATGAACAAGAAAATAAAAATACCACGCAATACTCTTCTAGTGATATGATCACAACCTTAGAAGATACTTTAGATACGCAAGAACAAAGTGTTACCGATGAAGAGTTTGATCTAAGTGAATACAAAATTTTAATTGTCGATGATGATCCTAGAAATATTTTTACCGTTTCTTCAGCACTTCAAGCAAATGGGGCACAAACAACCCACGCACTAAGCGGTAAAGATGGAATTGAAAAAATAAAAGATGAAATAGAAGATTTGGATCTGGTTCTTATGGATATTATGATGCCAGAGATGGATGGGTATGAAACCATTGGCAGAATCAGACAAGATAAAAGTATTTCTAAAATTCCTATTATTGCCGTGACTGCAAAAGCAATGAAAGAGGAACGTCAAAAATGTTTAGACGCTGGAGCAGATGATTATCTCTCAAAACCAATCGATCAAAGAATGTTACTACGCTTATGTAGTTCATGGATAGAAAAAGGCTCAAAACGTTGAAAATCTATGAGAGTAATGCGGGAAAAAGGATAGTTGTTGATGCACACATTGACAAACATCATAACTTTGAACGCTTTGAAGCTCTCACTCAAACTGCTGGCAGTTACATTATTGAGTTTACGAACAATATCACGCTTAAAAGAGAGATGCTTTTGCATCTTCACAAAATTTTACACGATACTAGAAACAATGTACAGCTCAAAGTTAAACACCCTTTTTTATCAAGCTATTTAGCAAAATTGGACATAAAGCATAAACACGATTTTCACATGTTTGAAGCTTCACACACACAAAGAAAACATTTTGATATAGTCCTTTTAGCAGGATCAGCAGGAAGTTTTGAAAACATCATGGATCTACTCTCTTTAATGCCTGTTTCACAAACTTCTTATGTGATCGTTCAACATATTTCTAAAGATGCCCATAAAAGTCTTGATGGCATTATTGAGAACAAAACACCGCACAATGTATGTTATATAGAAGATGCCATGGTTATTATGCCTTCGATGATCTACATTGTACCGCCCGCTTTTCATTGTGAAATAGAATCGGGTGTTGCCTACTTACGCGATGGTGAACCTGTAAACTATGCCAAACCATCCATAGATGTGACGTTGGCATCAATGGCACGTTATTATCGCCATAAATTAGCGATTGTTCTTTTATGCGGATACAGTTTTGATGGAACAAAAAAACTAACACAAGCAAAAACTTCTAAGTCCACGGTTCTTTGTATAAAACCACAAGTTTGTAAGGATGCGGATTCGATTCCACAAAAAGCCATAGCCACAGGACAGGTTGATCGCGTAATGGATCTTAGTGAGATGGCAAAATACCTTAAGTCCCACACCTATATTAAAGAGGACAAGGTGAAGTTAACCCGTTCGTTTTTAAAGCGTTTGCATGAGCATTATGGTTATGATTTTGAGTCCTATCAGATCCAAAGTATTATGAGGCGTATAGAGGTTTCAATGCTCAAACAAGGGTATGAAGATTATGAAGAGTTTTATGAAGCGGTATTGAGCAACAAAATCACTTTCACCAAACTATTTTTTGAACTCTCTATCAATGTGACACAGTTTTTACGTCAGTCAAACAGTTATGAATACATGAAAAATTCTTTATTACCAAAAATATCGAAATATGGTCACTTAAAGATGTGGTGCGCAGGTGTTTCTAGTGGAGAAGAAGCTTATACATTGGCATTTTTACTCCAAGAAAAAGGGATGCTGGAAAAAAGTATTATCTATGCGACCGATTTTAATCCCTATATTTTACAGATTGCTAAAAATGGCTTGTATCATTCATCAAAAATAGATAAAGTAACATTCAAAGATTCCCAAGAAACACAACATTTTAAAAACATGTTTGATAGATACGGTGATCTTATCTCTGTAAATGAATCACTACGAAAGATTGTCCATTTTTTTACACATAACCTTGCCACAGACTCTTCAATAGGAGAGTTTCAAGTGATCGTTTGTAAAAATGTCATGATCTATTTCGATGAAGAATTACAACACCGTGTGTTTAAACTTTTTTACAACTCCCTTGCTATTGATGGTTATTTGGTTTTAGGTGAGAGTGAAAGTATTTTAAGTGAACAAAACAGACGTTTGTTTAAACCAATAAACCCACAAGCTAAAATATACCAAAAGGTTTTATAGTGAAAAAATATACGATTTTATGTGTGGATGACAACAGAAATAATCTTTACAGTCTTGAAGCACTCTTGTCAACCTTAGAACATGTAGAGATCATCCTTGCTGAATCAGGTGCTAAAGCTTTGGAAACTTTGCTTATTAGCTCAGTGGATCTGATCCTTTTAGATGTTCAAATGCCAGAAATGGATGGCTTTAGTGTTGCCTCATTTGTAAAAAGTAATAAAAAGACCCAACACATACCTATTATTTTTATATCGGCTGTTTTTACCTCCGAATCATTTATTAGTCGTGGCTATAAAACAGGGGCTATTGACTATTTGGCAAAACCAATTGATGATACGCAGTTGCTTAACAAAATAGCTTTTTACACCAAACTCTTTAGAAAAGAACAAGAACTTCAAGATGAAAAAGATCGTTTACAAAATATTTTAGATATGCAAGACAACCTTATTATGGTTGTTGATAGAGAAGAGATCATACAAGTCAACCACAGTTTTTTAGATTTTGTCGGGTATAAAACATTGCATGGATTTAGACAAAAGCATTTTTGTATATGTGATCTGTTTATTGAAGATGAAGGGTATTTAAAAGCGGGTGAACACAAAGCATGGTTGGATGAGGTGATGCAAGATCATGACAAAACACCCGTAGCCATTATCCCTTTTCACAACCAAAACCGCTATTTTGCCGTAAGGGTAAACATACTGGATCTAAAGCGTGAACAGTTTATTGTCACTTTTACGGATATTACACATATTGAACTTGAAAGTAAAGAGTTTGAACGTGAGGCGGTTCGGGATCCATTAACCAATGTGTATAACCGAAGAAAGTTCGATATGGAGTTAAAAAAACTTTTTTATATCTCAAACAAGTACCGAATGAAACTTTGTTTGTTGATGATCGATGTGGATCACTTCAAACGGGTAAATGACACCTATGGACACCAATGTGGGGATGATGTTTTAGTGGAGTTAAGCTCTCGTATCTCTAAACAACTAAGAGAGGGAGATCTACTCGCACGATATGGAGGAGAAGAGTTTGTGGTTGTTTTACCAAAGAGTAGCCTCTCAAGTGCTATGAATAAAGCTTACCAACTCAACAAAGCCATAGCAAACACCATGTTTGATGAGGTAGGAAGAATAACCGTAAGTATAGGAATAGCCTCTTTAAAAGAAGACGATGATATAGACTCCGTTATTAAACGTGCAGACAAGGCACTTTACTTGGCAAAAGAAAACGGTAGAAATCGTGTTGAAACAGTTGAAATTACGTAATTTATGCTAAAATTCCAAAAATATCTAAGGAACTATAGATGAAAGCAATTGCTCTTTTTTCAGGTGGATTAGACTCCACTTTAGCCATGAAACTAATTATTGATCAGGGCATAGACGTCATAGCGGTCAATATCTCCACAGGTTTTGGAAGTACTAAAGACAGATATGAGCACATGCAGAGTATGTGTCAACAAGTGGGTGCAGAGTTAAAAATAATCAATATTGAAAACGAGTACCTACAAGATGTTTTATTTTCACCAAAACACGGTTATGGTAAAAACTTTAACCCCTGTATTGATTGTCATGCCAAAATGTTTGCTGTGGCTAAACGCATTATGGAAGAAGAAGGTGCATCGTTTTTGATCAGTGGTGAAGTGATGGGACAACGTCCAATGAGCCAAAACAAAGAGGCTTTACAAACGGTTTTAAACGATGGAAATGTCGATGGTCTTCTTCTTCGTCCTATGTCAGCTAAAGCACTTAAACCAACCATTGCTGAAGAAAAAGGTTGGGTTGATAGAGAAAAACTTGAAGGGATCACGGGTCGTGGTCGTGAAAGACAGTTGGCATTAGTTAAAGAGATAGGTCTTGAAGATTTTGAATCACCTGGTGGAGGATGTCTTTTAACAGATGAAAACTTTGGTAAAAAGATGTTTGATTATATTGCCAATGAAAATGATTTTGAAGTGGTGGATATTCCCGTTATGAAGTTTGGTCGTCATCTAAGGTTAAGTGATGGTGCTAAACTTGTTGTAGGGAGAAACAAAGAGGAAAATGGCTATCTTGAAGCAATCAACAATGATAAATACTTTCATCTAAAAACGATCGGCATCCCTGGTCCACACGGCTTGTTAAGTAAAAAAGCAAGTGAAGCAGATAAAATTTTAGCAGCAAGTATTATGTTAACATACACAAAAGCAGATCCAAAAGATACTTACACTATTGCTTTTGATGAGATTGAGCAAAGTGCTTCCTCACTTGCAAGTAGAGAAGAAGCTAACAAATTTAACATTTTATAGTTAGTATTTTTTTGATCGCTTATAATAACTAATAGCATCCGATATACGCTGTTCTTTGTAGATCTTTTTGTCGCATATTAAACGGCATTTGATCTTGTAGTTCTTTGTCGTGTCGGTATGCTCTTTTGTCATACTTGTATTAAAAGTACTTAGATCTAAAGACAAATATTTTGGTGTGTCAAACACACTGGATCCAAACAAAAAAATCGGTAATAAATACAATAATAATATTTTCATACTAGCCATATCGACTAAAAGTACAAAATCTAAAATTTATACCCAACACCCATTTGAATATTATGTAAAAGTGAAAACTCTATTTTAGAACCCGCATCGGGTAAGTTTATGGTGTGGTCATTTAAAAGTGCTTGGTAGTTCACAAAGGTATGAATATTGTCCATAATTTCATACGATGTACCTAGTTGCAAACCATACAATAAAGCACTGCTTGCAGAAGAATCAGAATAGGAATTAAGTTCTAAAGAAGATGCTCCTAAAATCAAACCTGTAAAAACATTAAAGTGATCACTTAGAGGATAGTTATAGTTTGCAGTTAAATAGTAGTTAAGTATATCAATATCTTTGGTAGAGGTATTGCTATACGCTAAGGAGAAAAAGAAATCTTCATTGAGTATATAACCAAACTCCAACATATAACCCATTCCCGTATTTTCAAGTTTACTTGCATTTAAGTCGTTGGTTTCGCCTTTGGTTGAAACATATCCCAGCGCCATATTTACAAAAAAATCAGGCTTTTGAGCTTTTGGCACTTTGTTAAGAGGTTCTTGGATCACTTTGGCTGGTATTTTTTTATTTTGTATGGTGAGTATTTTTGCATAAGGAAAGTAGGCTTTTAATTTTTGCAGTGCCTTAGTTGATTCATTTTTGTTGGTGTAGGCTTTGGTATATACAAAGTTTCCTGAGGGTATTTTTTGAACATACATTTTAAAGTTAAGCTTGTCAAGTCGTTTTTTTATGGGTTTTAATCCTGATGCTTTGCTTGTTTTAGTGATTAAGACACGCTCCAAAGTATCGGAGGCAAATAGGGCGTTTAATAATAAAGTTATTAGTATCAATATTTTCATGGTTATCCTTGTAGTTCAGAGTAGCTAAATACCTTGGTTGAGGTAATATCACCTGCGCTTGTTGAGTTGAGTTCATAACGGTAACAACTGTACAGACCACGCTCATCTTTAGGTGTTTTTACGTAAACTGTTTTGTTGGTGTTATTAACCCATGCAATGTCATAGGCAAAGTAGTAATCGTCTTCAAAAAGTACCACTTTATTTTTAGTTTGATCATTTTGTAAACTAGGGTAGTAGATGGTAACTTTTGTTTCATCAAGACCTTCGCCAAAAGGATACGTTGATTTTATAGACATACCATTAAAATCGTCCGCTGAGGGATCGGGCATAAAAGAGTAGGTTGTGATCTCATTAAAAATAGATTGAGAGTTACATGCTTTTTCATCTAAGATGGCATTGGTGGTATTAAAAATTGTTTGTGTCAAAGACTCGGTGGTAATGTCGAGTTTAACAACCTCTAAAACAGAGTTTTCATCGGCATTGTTAAGCAGGGTATATACTTCATCTTGCTTGATATCTAAAGATTTTTGGAGTCTGTTAAGATTTTCTACACTTAAAGAGGTATCTTTAGAAAGTGAGTTAAGTGTATTTTTAAGTTCTTGGGTTTGAGCAACCACAAAATCTTTTTCATTTTTTGGTATATCTATTGCGAGTTTTAATGCTAGGGCAATAATGCTTCGCTCAATATTAAGGTTTTGTTCCAAAAGTTCTGTTTTGATCTTGTTTTGTAACTCTTCTTGCTCGTTGGCGTTTAGGGTTGCCATATTTTTTTGCATCAGTTTTTGGATCAAGTGTTTGGTATGTTGTAGATCTTGAGAGATCGCAAAAATATCAATATTTTTCATAGGATCTGAATCTATTTGAGCTAGGGTGATCTCAAGTAGATCAGAGATCACACTTTTAGAATCATTGAGGTCTAAAAGGTTTTCTCCCTGAGCATTGGCATAATGCCTTGCTACTAAGTCGGTAATAGGTGAAATAATATAACTAAGGTTTTGATCCAGACTTGAACTGTCAAAGACCATTTTAAACTTTTCTGTAAAATCTTTTTGAGTTGAGGTGTCTATGCCTCCAGAAGAGAGTACAACAACGGGAACATGAGGATCTAAGGTAGGTTTTTTTAAACTAAATAAACCGTTGGTGTCGGTGGTGTCACTTGTTTCATTCTCATTACAAGTCCCATCTTCATTTAGATCTAGGCATACTGTGGAGTTTTTGATGTAACCATCAACCACCACGCCTTTAAACTTGTTACTTTGATCATTTGAAGAATTGTTAGATTCGGGCGGAACATAGTTTGAATCATAAACATAATTAGAATCAGACGGTCCACAAGCCGTGATAAATAAAAGAAGAAAACTAAACAGAACATTTTTAAGAATATTAAACAATTGTTTCTCCCATTTTTGAGTATTTTATTTACTTATAACATGGACATAGCACAAAACATTCCATATTATACTAAAGAAATTTTTTTTTTGGTCGATGTAAGAGTAATTATCATGTTTTTTAGGGAAGTTATATGAAAAAGTTAGGAATATTATTGATTGTTTTTTTCTGCTTACCTAGCCTAGGTATGGCGGATGTCTATGTAAAAGTTGGGGAAACAAACACAAAACGTGGACTCAGTTACACCTACGCCAAACTTCAAAAAATGAAAATGAAAATGTTTTATAAAACGAGCATGAAAAACTACAAACCTCTTTATTCGATCTACTCTGGACCTTATCGATCGCCAAGAACACAAAAAATAGCTTTAAAAAATGCAAGAATTTTTTTTAAAGGGGCAAAGTTAGTACAACTAGCCTCACCTAGAAGTCCACTTAAAAAGAAATTGCTTAAAAAAACAACAGCAACACCCACAAAAATATCTACAAAAACAACCCCTTACAGTGTAGGAATAGGTCTTGGTTATGCTACTGCTCCATCTACTCATGTAATAAAATCAGGTTCAGTTAGCATTGTTGAACCAAAAAACAGTGGATTAAACACCCTACTATATATAGGATACGATTTAAATGAAGATTTTTATTTGTCTTTAAACTATATGAAAATGGACGCAGAAGATCTAGTGTTTGATAACTTTTATGCAACACTCAACTATAAATTTGCAACAATAGGAGATTTTATACCTTACTTTGGTGTGTCGATGGGTGCAAGCAGTTTAAGATGGAACACTTCGCCTCTTGAACAAGCAAATGCTGAAGCCAATAACGACAGCGAATCGCTTTTGTATGGGACACAATTGGGCTTGTCATATAAAGGATTTAATATGTACAGACCATTTGTTCAGTACCACTGTATGTTTATGCAACACGCTACAAACCTTACACAAGAAGTATCAAACACTTCAAAACTTCAACACAAAACCCTTCACAGCATCCTTTTTGGCATAGGGTATAGTTTTTAGTTATAAAACTGGAACACTACTTGCTAGACACTTGCGATGCTGTAATTTCCTTGGATATTTACCGCAAAATTATTAAAAATGTCGACTAATATTAAAGTTATATTTTTTATGGTCGATATTGGGTATAGTTCCTAAAAAGGGCTGTATTCAAATTTAAAGGATGAAATATGAAGAAAGTTGCTTTAATAATGGCTGGATTACTAGCCATAATGTTAGCAGGATGTGGAGAAGGTTCCTCGTCATCGGGTGGTAGTGTAAGTGCTCCAACTGGTAATACACCAACTGTTGTATCACCAAATGTAGATGCAGACGCTGCAGATGCTACAACGCCAAAAACTCCTTACAACCTTTCTAGCGCGGTTGGTACACCTCCGGGTTTACCAAACTAGTTTGCTCATTACAGTAGGATAGGAGATTATGATGTTGCGTTTGCTTATGTCTTTAGTGGTTTTAGTATTTATAAATGCGTGTGGGGTTGACACTTCTTCAAGTGACACACTTGCAAAAGCAAATGATTATAATAATACTACACCCATAGACGGCATAGGTGATGGCTACTTAATAGACCCTAATCCTGTCACTGTAGATGATGACAATAATACCGGTGGTGGTGACAACACGGGTGGAGGCGACAATACTGGTGGTGGTGACAACACGGGTGGAGATCCACAAGATACTAATAGTATTTTTGATACTCAAGGTGCAATTGAAGACAAGTTTGCTTGTTTAATTGGTAGCGCGAGTGAAGGTTATACTAATAACAGCATTGTTGATACTTCTTATGATTATGTAATTGCAGAAGATGTAGAAGACGGAGTGGGTATTTTCTCACAAGTCCCTCACAATGACGAAGCTTCTAGGACAGAAGTTAGACTGTATTATTCTGATCTTAAACCTCAAAGGGCTATGGAAGTCGTAAGTGTTTATGAAGATCTGTACAGAGTTGACGTAGATGTTGCTTGGGCTAACAATGATGAAACAGTGGTTTATGTAAGAACACCTAAAGATGAAAATGATCTTTATGGGTGTTATCGTTACGAACTCAAAACAATTCGTACAGATCAAAGCGATTTAGTGGCGACCAAAGTGTACAGAAATGAAATTTAAAAATGAAATTTAAAAGGATGAAAAATGTTGAAATATAGAAAAAGTGTATTGAGCATGGCTGCAGCTATAGCAATCTCTGCTACTGCATTGTCAGCTGATTATATACCATTATCGACAACTGCTAACGATAGTAGATGGGTGTTATTTGGAGTAACTGGGTTTGCAAGTGCTTCTGCAACAGTAACTGCTACAACGGGTGAGTTTACTATTGCTGATAGCGTAGCAAATGCTTTAACAGACCCTACGGCGGATGTGGTTGCTGTAGATGGTTTAACTTATAATGGACAAAATTTTGGAACATTAAAAGCGGTGGAAGGTGTATCAACAGTACCTGTTGAAGTACGCGTAGATGTCACAAATTTAGCACCTATATGGAATGAAGAAGAACCAGTAAGAACTATTTATGTAGATACTGATGGTGATGCAAATAATGAACCAAATTTTATGTTCACTTATAAAGCTTCACTTGAGGGTCAACGTTTAGAATTCTCTGTAGATGGTGGGCAAGCACGTTTTTTAACTATTAACTATGAAAATACTTTTGACAACCCTTACAAAGCTGGAGGGGCAAGTTCAATTATTACAAACTCAGGTGGAGCTGGTCAGGGTGATAAGCTTGATAAGCTATTACACACAGTTGGTACTGAAAAAAGTGCGGTAGATTACGACTTTGCAAACAATCCTCCATTGGTGGCAAACTATGATTATGGTAATCATAGAAACGTTGTGGATGATGCAAACTTACGTGTGTACACATACGATAACACAAATGAACTTTGGCAAATTTTTGATACCGACAATGAAGTTGGTACAAATGACTTTGATACCTTAGTTAGAGGTAAGGCTTATTGGGCAAAACTCGACACAAACAGTGGAAATGATCCACTAAATTCAAATGAATCAGGTGGTATGGTTCTTGGAGGTACAGAAGTTAATGCAACTCAGTACACAGATAGTGTTGGACTAAAGCAAGGTTGGAACCTTTTAGCATTTGATGACAGTGACCCTAAGATCAGACATTCTGCAACAGGTGTTATACTTGATGTGACAAACGCTAACGATGATGATACTTTTGAAATTTTAGATTCTTCAGGTAACCATCAGCTTCAAATAACTCTTAATACTGATGGTCTAGGTGGTGCTCTTGGTACTGATACTGCTGTGGAACTTGCAAAGTCTATAAATGCACAAGTAAGTGCAGCAAGAGCAGCTGGTACTATGCCAAAAACATTTTATGTAACAGCGTACCCTGGAACAGATGCAGATGAACTGATCTTACTTTCAGATAAGAAATTTAGTTTTACTGAAACAAATGGTGGTGGTTTTGATGTTATAGCTAGTGTTAGTACACTTAGTGGAGCTACAACATGGAATGAAACTGCTGAAGCAGCTTTTGCTTTGGCTACTGATGTAACAGATGCTGAAGTTGTTTCTTCTGTGTATGGTGAGTATGGAATGGTTGTGGAACCATTAGTAGGTGCTGGTACAGCTTCAGACTTAACACTTGGTGCAAAGGTTAAAGTAGCATTAACAAGTGATGCGGATGAAACACCTAAAGTACCTGAGTGGAACAATGGTGATACCCTAGCAACAACACAGGCTCAGTTAGATGCTACTGGTACAGGTGGTATTATTAAGGCAGTTCAAATCGATTTAGACCTTGATGGTACAAATGAGCATGTATTAATGGCAGCAGCAGAACCATTTACTGTTCGTGATAATACATTTACACGTGTATTCAATTTTGTTGAAGATGCTGATGATACTGCAGGTACTATAGAGATTCAAAATTCTGGTACACCTATAGCTTCTCAAACTATTATAGATAATGCAGGTGCTACAACGGCTACTAATATTTCTGCCGCTATTAACGGTGGAGCTGCTTTAAGTGCAGGTACTCCAGCAGGAGATACTAATAAGGTTGTTATCGTACATGATTATGATAATGGAAGTAACTACAAGGTTCTTGAAAGTGTTGGTGATCACTTAGAAGTATCAAGCACTTCAGAAGATATGGCAAAAGGTGCGATTAAAGCTGTTCATTCTCTTCATAATCTAGCGAAAAGAAAAGTATCAAATACTCTTACAATAGTTGTTAATGCAATAAGAGATAGTGGAAGTGATACATTAAGTTTTGATATTATTACAGAGCTTGGAACAATAACAGGTACAAATGTCCCGTATAATGTTGCTCTTAACCCAGCAGATAATATTGATGCAGATAACTCAGCATATTTAGATGGTATTGTTACACAAATTAATGCGGATTTTGTAACAGCAGGTATAAAAGCAACTGCTTCACATGACTATGATAATGCTCTAGATGCATCTGTAGCTGATGCTGTGATTACTATTTCCAATGCTGAAGATATTATTGGTTTTACAGAAAATATTGCTAATGATGCTGTTGGTGCTACTGAAGTATTTACAATTACTATTAACAGTGGTTTAGAGGCTGGAAATGATACTGTACTTACTTTCACTGATACTTTAGCTGTAGGTATCCCATCAGCGGCTTTAACAGCTGGTGATGGACCAAATGAAGCAGCAACAGCTTTAGCTGCTGCAATAAATGGTAATGCAGGATGGTCTGCACCTGCTCCAGTTGCTAATGTAATTACTGTTACAGCTCTTGGTGCTAATGCAACAAGCTGGATAGAAGATCATACGGATGCAAACATTGCTATTACTGCTGGTGGTGCTGGTGATACAACTGCATTTACTTGGACAATTGCTGCACCAACGACACAAGGTGCAGGTACAGTAGCAGAAGCAGCTGCTACATTGACAGCAGACCTAGGTTCTCTACAAGCTCCATCTGGGGATTTAGAAACGAATTTACGTTATAACAGAGTATATACACCAAACTTTGTACTTGATGGTCCTTTATTTACGATCAAAGAAGCAGGATATGATATTCATGCAATGGTTTCAGGTACTACAGACTTAGCAAATGGTGATGTAACATGGGATAGTATTGATATGACAAGACCGCCATCTGAGTGGTTGAACTCTCAAGACTATAACTTATTTGAAATTGATGCTGAAGCAGGTTACTGGGTATATCTAGAACCAGCGGTAAATCTTAATTCAATAGCAATTACAGGTTCGTCATTTTCTCCTAACTATACGCATCACTTCGATACTGATGATGAAACGTACAATGAAATATCTGGTGGTTTAAGTATTACAGTAACAGGTATTAACACAAACATTGATGATGCAGCTTCAGCAAGAGTGACAGCAGCGACTGCTAGTGGTAAAGAGGTAGAATTAACACCAAATGCTACATACACATCATTTACGGGTGAGATTTCAACGTATGAGAGTGGATTGTCATTAAATCAAGCGACAGATGTTAGTGTTAAAATATCAGATGGTCTTGGTAACAATTACAGTACTACTTTAACGATCGACAAACTTGATAATGTTGAACCTTCAGGATTAAATGTTACACGTAACGGTCTTGATATTAATGTAAGTTCAACAAGTACAGACGTATCTGGTGTTTATGTATTTCAAGATGTGATCCCAGAAACAAGTACCGAAGCAGCTAAAATTGAGTTTAGTTCTACTTTAGGAACAATTACAAATATTTGTGCGAACATGACAGCGATAACAACAGATATTTCGACAGCAACAACACTTAAAGTGATTGCGGTTGATGGTGATAATGGAACATTGTCTAATGGTAATGCTTCAAACGCATTTAGTTTAGCGTATGTACCTGTTCAAAAAGACAGAATGGTAATTACAGATTCACACAATGGTGGTACACCAGAAGCAACAGAAGATGCTACAGACTACAACACATCTTGTGAGAGTACAGGGACACTTGTGTCTAAAGGTATTGATACGGGCGTATCATTAAGTGCTATTGATGACGCTACGGTTAGAATGGCATATACTTCTGAAGGTCAAGAGTTAATTACTTCGGTACCAGTAAGTATTTATGTGTCACCTGATGGTACAACGGGTACAACAAGAGTAAAATTAACATACCCTGATACATATATTGGTAAACTTGTTTTCTTAGAAATAGACAACAAAGTGTACAGCTATGAACTTCTATCAGAACGTCTTGTAGGTGCTGCTGGATATGATAGCAACAACCCTATTGCTTTAACAGCTGATGAAGTAGCGGGTGTAACAAGCTTCTAATCCTTCTTAGGGTTAGACTTATTTGCTGAGTGTTTGCTATAATCTGAACATCTAAATACAGGATGTTTGATGATAGCAAAATACTTACTAGGTTCTTTACTTATAACCTTATCTTTAAGTGCTGATTCTTGCCACATACTAGGTGCAAAGAATCAGGCTTTAAGTGATAATATAAAAACAGAAAATTCAATTATTTGGAAATACGATAAAAACACATGGTCTGTTTCTCCTCCCAAAAAAAAACTTAATCTTTCAAGCTTAGAATGCAGTGAAAAAGATTATATACTTGTCAATAACAATACGATCTCTTACACAACACCTCCTTATCCAAAAGATTTTTACAAAATAAAAAAAGGTTGGAATTACTTGCACAGCCATAAAGATGGTATAGATGTAGAGGCAACTTTCAAAGCCAAAAAAGAGATAGAGTTTGTGTACGTGTATGATAAACTCACAAAAGCATGGGCTGGTTATTCTAGCAATGAAAAAATAGCTCAAAGTATGGATAGCACTAGAATAATTAAGCTCGAAGATCTAGAACCAAAGATAGGTTTTTATGTGTACTCAAAAAAAGATACTAAAATAAACATACAAACCAAAGAGATTAACTTAGTATGTAAAAAGCAGATGGAAAAAACAAATTTCTCATCTCTTTTAAATAGTGGAATAAATAATGCTTATACTTTCAACAACGATCGTACCATAGGTATTAAGTCGAGATATACACTCCATTATAAAAGAGGTATATACTCAGATAGTAGGGTTTTGTTGATCTATCCCAATATCAAGATCAAAAGTAAGAAGTTACTAAAATATGGACCAGCAAAACCAAAAACTGCTTTAAGGTATGCAAAAGAGTACGAAGGAAAAGCGTTTTACATCTACAGCTATAAAGATGAAAAATGTTTTATGGGAAAATTTCCCTCAAAAATGATCCCACCATTTGGATCACTCAAAGAGATTAAATAAAAGGTTGTATAAAAATGATGAAAATAATAAATTTAGTACTTATTTTATTAACATCATTTTTATTAACTGCGTGTAGTGATTCAGGTACCGACAGTGGTTCAAATGACCTTAATACGGCTACAAAAATCGATGCAAACTTGTCAGGTGTTGTAGTAGATGGAAAGATAAGCGGGGCAAATATTTGTCTGGATATTAACTTTAATGGACGTTGCGATAGTAATGAACCAAGCACTACCACCAACATTTCAGGTTATTTCAACTTTGGCAGCTACAAGGTTACCAACACAACGGTTGTGTCTTATGTGGTACAAGATGGGGTTGATATAGCTACAGGGAAGAACTTTGTAGGAAGTTTTAAATACATTCAAACCATAGACCTGAACAACCTCGCTTACGTTACCCCTTTAACCGATCTAATGGCACGTGATTTTTTTAACCAAGAGGTCCAAAACCTTGAAGCGTTGAATGATTCAAAAACACTTATTAGTGAGGCGTATGATCTAGGTAGTATTGTTATGAAAAATCCATTGGCGTATGGTGGTTTGTTTGTTCGTGCACAAGAGATCCAGCAAACAAAAGGGATCTTTGAAGCCTTGGTATTAAAAGCAGAAAATAGAGTTATATCTTTTGGTGAAAGAGTAGAGATTCGAGAAAAGATAAAGTCGGCTATGATCTCAAGCATTAGATCAAACAATATTGCATTTAATGCACAAGACGCGTTAAGCAATCTTGAAACGCTTACGGGTTTTACCTTTTTGGACAATGACAAAGAATTTGCAGAAAAACAACTTGCTAATATTAAATACGCGTTAGAAACATTTAACAGAGATGATTTAAACACATCGGATCCACGATTTGATATTTACCAAAAAAAGTTAGAAGAACAAGCGCAAATAGCATATAACTTGATCAACAATTCCGATGCAAACACAACATTGACACCTTTTGTTCTGGATATAGATGTGTATTTAGATGACAATACAACCAACCCACCCGATACAAACTCGACACAAAATGATTCAAATGTCAGTTTTAGTGGTTATGTAATGGATGGTTACCTTCAAGGTGCTAGTGTGTGTATAGATCTAGATTACAATGGTGTGTGTGGATCAACGGAGCCTAAAAGTATCACAAACAGCAATGGAAGATTTAGTTTTAATGACCTTAACTTGTCATCTACCGATGCCAATGTATCGGACGATGATATTGTGTATCCTATTATTAGTAAGCTTGGAACAGATACCTTTTCTCAAAACAGTTATAAGGGTGAGTTAAAGTCTGTTATTGTTGTTAGTAAGCTAAACGCAACAAATTCAACGATCATTTCACCTCTTAGTGACATGGTGGCCTTTGATTTTTTAGCAAAAGGCGTTAAAGACAAAACAAGTTATAGCCACTCAGTAAGTGAGATCGCACAGAAGTTTTCTTTAAGCGATACAGAGGTTTTAAGTGATGTTACAAAAGATATAAACCTGTTTTTAAAAAGCATGTTCATAGAGCAGATCAAGCGTGGAGTTGAAAGCACTGTGATCCACACAGAAGAATACTCAAGAAGCTTAGAAGTCTTACGTAATAGAATTAAGCAGTCGTTGCACGACAATCTTAAAGATAGTGGTTATGAAGATTTGTTAATGTCAAATATCTTAAACAATGTGGTCAATAACTTATTGTTAATAGGTCAAATTAGTTCCCAAGAGGAAAATTATTTTGTCAATAGACTTAATGAACTCAAAATATTACTAACGGATCTTCAAGGTTCAACAGATGTGTTTAGCTACACCTTACCAACTTTACAAACGCAGGTTGAGAATAAGCTTAACACTGTGTTTGCAGATTTTAACCACAGCTCCATTGATCTTGATGTTGATGAAATAGTATTTAGTCAGTTTGACAAAGAGAGTGCCCTACACGACAGTATTGGTTGTTTGGTTAATGATCTGTATGTTAACAAATTGAGAGATACCAACGAAACGTCTTCAGCAAATCAAGATATTGCGAATGGTATGGTTATTAAAGCGACGGATCGTAATGTTTCGGTGTATTACAAAAACCTTGCTACTCAAATAAAAACCGTGTCGCAAATAGAAAATATGGACTTAACCACGGTGTATCCTAATGAATATGGTTTTGACTCTTTTGCTTTTGATAAATCATGGGTAGATGGAAATAACCACGTTATTTACATACAAACAGCTAAAAACGATGATGGAAAAAACAGCTGTTACAAAGTTGTTTTAGATTCACTTTATGAGGGTTCTATTGAACTAGAAAAGGTATTTAGATACACCTCTAAATAAAGGGGAATACTTTTTGCTATAATTTAAGTTAACGGAAGGATTTTCAATGGTTTTTTATTTTTTAAAATTATCTTTTATAACTTTATTGACACTTTTAATATTTTCAGGTTGTAGCGATGGGGATATAAAATACACCTCTACACCAGATACAAACAACACTGTACCAGACACAAACAATACTATACCAGACACAAACACGACAACACCAACTGTTACGGGACATCTTGTAGATGCCGCAGTTGAAGGGATGAACTACTACTGTTCTTCAGGATCTACGGGTGTTACTTTGTCCGAGGGTAACTTTACATGTAACGAAAATGACAGTATTGTTTTTGAGTTGGGTAACAAAACATTTGCGATAACCGCTATTTCCGATGGTGATGTGATAACGCCTTATTCTTTTTTCCCATCTTCACTAGATTCGGCCTTAAACCTTGCAAGACTTTTACAAAGCATAGACAGTGACAACAATGTAAGTAATGAAAGTATAGTAATAAACAAGAGCCTTGAAGGGTTACTCCCAGCAAATTTAGACTACGCCGATACAAATTTTACAGCACTTGTCGAACAAGCTTTAAGCATTACTTTAATTGATGCAAACAGTGCGCAAGCAAGACTTAACAGCTCCATTTTAGCAAGCGGTGGAACACTTCCTCCAGAGGCGGTTTTACCTGTTGCAAATGCGGGAATAGATCAAAATACGACCAAGGGAAATTTTGTATCTTTAAGTGCAAATGGATCGGTTGCTAATACATACAAGTGGACCTTTTCTTCTAAACCTACGGGTAGTTCATCAGCACTTTTAAACAGCACTAGCACAATGCCTACATTTAATGCCGACAAAAACGGTACCTACCTTGTGGAACTTTTGGTAAATGAGGGTGATTTAAACAGTGTGAGTGATTTTGTGGTTATTAGATCATACGATACTACGATAACCCCACCCGATACTAACGATACCAACACAACCCCACCCGATACAAATACAAGCTTACCCGATACAAACAGTGCTCCTGATATAAACAGTAGTGCAAGCATAAGTGTTTATGAAAATCAAACGGGTGCATTTACCATCACCGCAAGTGATGCAGACAACGATGTGTTGTATTTTTCACTTACGGGTAGCGATGCGAGTTACTTTAATATTAATTCATTGAGTGGTGTTGTTACTTTTAAGCAAGCACCCGATTACGAAAATAAAAACTCTTACAGTGTGATCGCAAATGTAAGTGATACCAATAAAAGTGATGATCAAAATGTAAGCATTACTATTCTTAATGCCATAGAAACACCTGTTCTTGCAGATACCACTCTTAGTATAAATGAAAACATGCCAACAAATTCAAACGTTGGGCAAGTACTTATTACAAGTCATGGAGATTCGGCGATCAGTAGTTTTGTTTTAAGTGGGACAGATGCGGTTTATTTTAGTGTTGATAACACAGGACTTGTAAAAAGTACATCGAGTTTTGATCATGAGTTAAAATCTGAGTATAACCTAAGTGTAACAGCAACCAATACAATAGGGCAAAGTAGCCTTGTTAGTTTAAACGTAAGTGTCACAGATCTAGCCGACGTTGACCCTGTCTTGGTAGATACTACTTTAAGCTTTAGAGAAGATGCGACCGTGGGTGATGAGATTGGATCTATTACTATGGATTCGGGAGATTCTTCTGTGACATCGATCACTTTAGCCGGTACGGGTTTTGAAAATTTTGAATTTACAAATGCAGGTGTATTAAAAGTTAAAACGGGTGCAAGTTTTGACTACGAAACAACAACCGAGTACAATTTAACTGCCCAAGCTACAAACAGCACGGGAACGAGTAATGTGGCAAACCTCTACTTAAGTGTCAACAATGTAATGGATGAACTTCCTATTTTAGCTAACTCTACGGGTTCACTAGATGAAAATGCCACTCTCTCAAGCGTGGCTGTAAACTTGAGCATAACAAAGATTGGCGATAGTAATATAAGTAGCATAGTTTTAACAGGGGTGGGAAGTGAATACTTTTCAAGTTCCACTGATGGGGTAATCACACTTATAAATGACACGGTATTAAACTTTGAAAATGTTTTTTCATATACATTACAAGCAAAAGCAACAAATCTTGCAGGAGATAGTAACGAAGCCAATGTTACGATTTCTGTAAATGATGTGGCTGAAGTACCAAGATTAGTGAACTCTTCAATGTCAATTATGGAAAATAAAATAACAGGGGCAGTGGTTGGAAATATTAGTATTAACGATTACAGTATTGACTCAGGAGATACCCCTATTACAGCGATTGCACTCTCAGGTGTAGGAAGTACAAACTTTGTATCGGATGCTATGGGAGAGGTAACACTTAGTGCCACTGCTCAAATAGATCATGAAACAACACCTTCATATACACTTAGTGCCATAGCAACAAACACAGCAGGTAACAGTGTAGCTGTTAGTATAAATATTGATATTACCGATTATGCTTTTGATCCTGCGCAAATAGCTCGTTTGGATCCAAGTGATCCAGAACTTGATGACCGTTTTGGATCGTCTGTGGATCTAAATGGTGACTATATGGTTGTGGGTGCTCCAAATGAAGATGCAGGAGCATTGTCAGATGGGGGAAGTGCCTATTTGTACAAAAAAGATAAAACAGGATCAGTACAGCAACTTGTAAAAGTAAGTGCAACCACACCAAAAACTGAGGAGTATTTCGGTTACAGTGTCGCAATGGATTCAAATGTAATCGTAGTAGGTGCTCCTGAGGGTGCCAGTGCAAGTGGAGATGCGTATATCTTTTTAGTTGATACCAATGACAGCGTTCCTCTTCCTCCACAAAAAATAAATTCAGGTTCACCAACAAACGGTGACAGCTTTGGATCGAGTGTTGGGATTAGTGGAGATTACGTGATAGTGGGTGCTCCAAATAATGCGAGCGTCTATTTGTACAAACTCGATGTAAATAAAACCGCAACACTTGTGGATACTTTAAATGAAGTTGGTTTAGTTGCAAACGACAGTTATGGACAAACAATGGCAATAGATGGAAACTACATTATCGTTGGGGCAAAAGATAAGACCGTTACATCAAACAGCAATGGTGTTGTTTACTTTTATGAGATCAATCCTGTAACAGATACAGCGAGTTTGTTAGGGACTCAAAATCTTTCGGGAGTGGTTGATTACGATTATTTTGGTAGCAGTGTTAGTGTGAGTGGATCGTATGCCGTTGTAGGTGCTTATGGAATTGACACAATTGCGACCGATGCAGGTAAGGCATATATGTACAAGATAAATGGCTTAAACGATCTTCCAAAAGTTGATGAATTTGCTCCAAATATAGGTCAAGACACTTTAGCTGAAAATGATTATTTTGGATACAGTATTGATATATCGGGTGAATATATCATAGCAGGTGCTTACAAAAAAGATGCAGGAGCGATTAGCGACGCGGGTAGTGCGTATGTTTACCACATTGATACTATGTCTGATACGGTTGAACTTATTGAGAAGTTAGATCTACTAAGTCCTACTGCGGAGGATTATTTTGGTGCGAGTGTGGCAATAGATGGTGACTTTATGATCGTGGGTGCACCAAATGAAGATTCCAATGCAACAAATGGAGGAACGGTGTTTGTATTTGATGGTGAGCCAGTGCCTTAAAATTTGCTTTTAGGTAAAAATTATGTATAATAAGCTCAAAATAAATGTTTAGGTACTTTCACAGATGAATATAAAAACGCTTTTCTTGACTATGTTGTTTATCTTGGCATCTTCAAGTGAAATTTTTGCTGAAAAAACGATCAAAACAAAGATCGAAGCGGGATTGTTTAGTGCCAATATGAAGGGTGACATTAGCAACTTAAAGGGCAAGTCTGATTTTAATGATGACTTAGGATATTCGGATTTTTATGCTTCTTACTTTTCAGTAGAACTTGAACACAATTATGACTATATTCCCAACGTGTATCTTGGTCTTTTTAACATGAAACAAGGTGAAGATGCTATTTTGACTAAAGAAGTTGAGATAGCCGAATCTCTTTATTCAGCGGACATAACAAGTAAGATGGATTATTATGTGCTAAATTTGTTATTGTATTCAGACTTAATGCTTAAGGGAAATACCATTAGTGCTTTTGGAAAGAGGTTCTATACGGGTGATGTAGAGTTTGATATTGGGGTGGATGTAAAATATATTAATTGGCAGTATCAAGTTATTAACAAAGAACCTTTAAAAAGTGGAAACTCATGGATCCGAGTGAATGAGTTTATACCTTTACCTTATTTAGGGATTAAGTACTACCGTTATAAGCTGATGGTGTATGCCAATGTAAGTGCACTTTCATTTCAAGATGCTAAATCGATCTCTGCTGAAGCGGGTATTGATTACCGTTTTGTGGATGGTTTGTTTTTAAGTGTGGGTTACATGTATGAAAACTTTGATGTTATCGAAGACGACGATACTGTCTATTTTCAGACAGATGGTATTAAACTGGGCTTTAAATACGCCTTTTAAAAATTTGAACGAGGAAGATTGATGAAAAAAATAATATTATGTTTAATGTTACTTAGCGGAATGTTACATGCTGAGGCGGGTTATCCCGATGAACCAGTGATCGAAGAATACGTAGAAGAGAGTGCAAAAAAGAAAAAAACAAACAACATGTTAATGAAAGATTCAAACATGTTGATCGCTGTGATTGGACAAGGTGTTGCACCAAGTTTTGCTTCATCTCCTGCACAAGCGTATGCTTTGGCAAAAAGAGCTGCTATGAGTGATGCGTACAGATTGATAGCTGAGAAGATCAATGGTGTAAAAGTTGAAGGTAAAGATACTATCAAAAATATGGCGATCAAAAGCTCTGTTATTAACACAAGAGTTTCTGCAATGGTTAAGAATGCTTCAGTGGTAGAAACTACTTTTAAAGAGGGTCTTTGTGAAGTAGAAATGGAAATAACGCTTAATTACAATAACTTTTAAACTTCTTACTTTGGTATGTTTTATGCTTTGTAACTAAAAAACCTTTATTAAAAGGTTCAGTTAGGAGCATAAGATGATATTACTAGAAAAAACAACAAGTACATCTGACAACTCACCTCTAAATTTAACAACAACTAAAGATGAAAAAAACTCTCTTTCTTTTTCACAACTCCTCAAAGGTATTAATGAACAGGAAGGGGTTTTAAGCATTGATGAAAAACAAGAAACCCCACTAAAGAAAAACTTTTCCTCATTACTCCTTAACAGTGAAACGAGTGAGTCTAACAAGAGTATAAAAACTAAAAATACACAACTACCAAGTTCCTCTTCTTTAACACAGACAATAGATCTAAACCCAGAAGTAATTGTTAATTTGACCCCAAAAGAGATGAAACAGTTAATAGCCGATGCTAAAAAGTATTTAAAAGATAAAATTCTTCAAAGCGATGATTATAAAATATCTCAAGCTAAAGATCTACCTAAGACTCTAAAGGGTCTGGTTAATGTGGCTCAAAAATTAGGAATTGATATGGCTAAAATATCTCTTGAAGAGGTAAAAGCTGAATTAAAATCCCCGATCAAGACAGAGCTAAAACCTGAAATAAATTCACAAGTAAAACCCCCAATCAAGACAGAGGTGAAACCTGAAATAAATTCACAAGTAAAATCCCCGATCAAGACAGAGGTGAAACCTGAAATAAATTCACAAGTAAAATCCCCGATCAAGACAGAGGTGAAACCTGAATTAAATTCACAAGAAAAACCCCCAATCAAGTCAGAGGTGAAACCTGAAATAAAATCAGAAGTAAAACCCGAGGTAAAATCTGCGATAAAGCAAGAGGTAAAACCTGAATTAAATTCACAAGTAAAATCCCCAATCAAGACAGAGGTAAAACCTGAAATAAATTCACAAGAAAAATCCCCAATTAAGACAGAGGTAAAAGCTGAAATAAATTCACAAGAAAAACCCCCGATCAAGACAGAGGTAAAAGCTGAAATAAAATCAGAAGTTAAACCCGAGGTAAAATCTGCGATAAAGCAAGAGATAAAACCCGAGCTAAAACCTGAACCTAGTACAGATCCAAAGGCTACAAACGATCCAAAAGTTGAGCTTAAAGCGAAAAATACCCCTTTATTTAAAGTTTTGGCACAACCACAAGTTGTAAGCACTGAACAAACTATACAAGTAAGAGAACAAAAAGTGGTGGAGCCTAAGAGTGCTAAACAAAGGGCAAATGATACTTTGAAGTTACTCTTAAGAGGTGACAAGGTATCAAAAAGTGATGCACCTTTGAAAATGACATCGGATTTTTCAGTTGCAACAGCAAGGGTTATTGCACCATCATCAATCACTGAATCACAAAAGTCTTTGGAATCTTTACTTAAAGGTGAGGTGAGTGAAACTCTCAGTTCTAAAGAACACGGGATAAACCTACCTAAATCAGATAGCTTTGAGGTAAAAATTAACGAAGCAAAACAGTTAAACAAATACCTTTCTCAAGATGTTAAACAAGCAATAGATGATTACAAGTCACCTTTTACACGAATTAAAGTGCAGTTAAACCCTCAAAAATTGGGTGAAGTTGATCTAACCGTTATTCAGCGTGGAAAGAATTTGCACGTAAATATTAGCTCAAATAATATTGCAATAAATACTTTGGCTATGAATGCCAATGATCTAAAGGTGCAACTAAATAATAGTGGAATACAAAATGCTACATTAAATTTTAACAGTGGTTCTTCAGATGGTAATAATGCGCAACAACAGCAAAACCAACAACAGAATCAACACGCAAGTCGAGAATATAATTATTTTGATCATGAAGAGAAAAATGAAGAGATTATTAACTCACTTGAAATTGTCGTTCCGCAGTATGGATAGAGGTAAAAGAGATCTTTTGCTTTGATTTTCTTCTTAAGAACGATGCAATATATTTAAAAATATCAGGAGTTTATCATGGCTATCAATTCAATAGGTCAAAACGTAGCAACCAACGGAGAATATACTGAACCAGAGGTGGTTAAAGATAAAAGTGTTTTAGGTAAAGATGACTTTATGAAGCTACTTTTAGTGGAACTTCAACATCAAGATCCAACAGAACCGATGGACAGTGAAAAAATTCTAACACAAACATCGCAACTGGCTTCACTAGAATCTGCTGAAAATACAAAAACTGCTTTAGAAGCACTGACAACTGCTTTAGGAAGTACGCAAGAGTTTTCAACGATCTCAGCTATTGGTAAACGAGCAGATCTAGGAAGTGATGCAATTAAACATGAACAAGGGGATATTACCTCTTTTGAAGTGTTTTTCCCAGAAGATATAAAAACGGGAAATATTGAAATAACAGATCTAGAAGATAATGTAATAGCAACCATGCCAATAGAGATGCCAGATGATATAGACGGAAACCCTATGGATCAAAGAGATTCGGGTGTGTATCAGTTTGACTGGGATGGATTAAATACACAAGGAAATTCACAAGAGAGTGGAATATACAGAGTTAATTCTACATACTACACTCCTGCGGGGGATAAACAAACTACAAGACTTGGAGCATATCCTATTGAGTCGGTAAGATTTGAAGATGGTAAATCGTACGTGAAACTAGGTTCTAACTATATTCCAATAGAAGATGTAGTAGAAGTTTACTAATTAAATTTAAAGGATTTAGAGATGATGACTCAAGCTTTTTATACTGGATTGACAGGCTTACGCGCGGGACAAACCGCCATTGACATCTCGGCAAATAATGCTGCAAATATTTCTACAACAGGGTTTCGTGCATACCAAGCGGAATTTTCAAGCCTTTTTGAAGATGCACTTGTGTCTGAGGGTGGAAGTGCACTAAATCAAGCAAGCGTAGGGTATGGTACCCAGATCCAAGCTAACTCTATGTCACTCGAAGATGGACCATACTCTTTATCTGATAGAAGTACCGATATGGCAATAGAAGGGGAAGGTTGGTTTGGAATTAAAGGTAATTCACAAGCATTTTATACAAGAGCTGGAAATTTTACTTTTGATCAAAATTCAGATCTAGTAACGCCCGATGGAAACTATGTTTTAGGTACGATGGGTGGAAATATTGATTTTCAAAACAACATCCTCACCAATGTATTAAACGAAGTTCCTTTAGGGGACATTGGTACAACTCAAACTTTACGTTTTCCACAAACTCTAAGTTATCCTGCTATTTCTACTACTACGGCACAGTTATTTGGAAACCTAGGAACCGATGAGGAAGCTAGGGTAATGAGTGCAGATATTGTGGATGCAAATGGTCAAAAAAACCATCTTAAACTCTCATTTGAAAAATCAAATCCTCAGGTATTACCTGGAACACAATGGGATGTAACGGCATCAACACTGAGTTCGGACGAAAAAACACTTTACGATACCAAGACAGGAAAGGTAAGTTTTAATTCTGATGGTGGGCTTATATCTAGTACCTTAGATACCATAGATAATAATGGAAGTGCGGTTACAATAGATCTAGGGACAAATTTTGAGGGAGTGACCTCTATTGGAAGTACCTCTATAACATCTTCATCAAAAACAGATGGTAGTATAGCTGGGGAGTTAGTGGGTTACGATATAAACAGAAATGCTGAGGTTATAGCTTCTTTTTCAAACGGTAGGCAATCTTCAGTGGGACAAATTGCTGTTTTTCACTTTAACAATGACCAAGGACTTGACCGTGCAAGTGGAGCGAATTTTCTACAATCATCAAACAGTGGGGAAGCCTACTTTAAAAAAGATGAAAATGGAAAAAATGTAGTGGGTACTAATGTGATGACCTATAAGTTGGAAAATTCCAATGTTGCCATGGAAGATACCCTTACACAGCTGATCATCCTTCAACGTTCATACGATGCCAATTCAAAATCAATCTCTACGGCTGATCAAATGATGCAAAAAGCATTAAGTATGGATGCCTAAAAGTTCTAAGTTGGAACAATTAATGCTTAATATATCTTACTAAGAAAACTATCTTTTAATAGATAGCTTATACAAAGTAAATTCTATTTAAAGGGATTTGCTTTATAAAATAAAGGATTTAAAATGTTAAAATCACTTTTTTCCGGAGTATCCGGTCTGCAATCACATCAAGTAGCGATGGATGTAGAATCAAATAATATTGCCAATGTAAATACAGTAGGTTTTAAATACTCTCGTGCCAATTTTTCCGATCTTTTAGCCCAAACTAAAGCTATTGCGACCGCACCACAAGGGGATCTTGGTGGTAAAAATGCAGTACAAGTAGGTTTAGGAACAACGATCAGTTCGATGACACGAATATTTTCTCAGGGTTCGGTTCAAAACTCTGACAAAAATACCGATGTTGCTATTCAAGGGGATGGGTTTTTTATTGTATCTCCTGATGCTGGAAGTACATACAAATACACACGTGCAGGAGATTTTAAATTTGATGCAGGTGGAAACTTTGTAGATAACAATGGTTTTATTGCACAAGGTTGGTTAAGAAATGAAACAACAGGTAAGGTTGATTCAACAGCACCAATTACAAGTATTAACATTGCACCAGGTTTAACAACACCTGCTTCAGCAACTGATCAAGTTGTACTAAAAGCAAACCTTAACTCTGGTCCAAATGTTGAGAATATCTCTCCTGCATACAGTATTCCAAGTGGTCCACGACCTGCTTTACCTACACCACCGGCGTTGGATGCGAATGGTTATCCAATTGAATCGGGTGATTTAGGAGTAATGTACAATGAAGCAGGAGAAGCTTTCTCTCTTCAAGAAGATCAAGGTATTTGGGCTTCATTTAAAAGTTCTACAAAAGAAGGTACAGGAGTAGTTGCAGCAGGTATTGCTGAGTTAGATATAACTTTCACACTTGATGATGGTAGTCTAAAACGTATCACTACCTCAGGTGCTCAAGCGGGTGATACCGCAGCTCAAAATGCGGCAAGATTTGTAGCAGCGATTGATGCTCAGTCATCTATAACAGGGATCAATGCTTCATACGATGCTGCGACAAATAAGATCTCTCTTGTTAATAAAAATGATTTAGATGGTTCTTCACACAATATCCGTTTAACCGATGTTGGTAATGCAAATTCTGGATTAACAGTAGGAACAACCAAAGGGATTGAAGAAACAGCTTACCGATACAGCTATAATGAAACAGGTTCCACAACAATAGCAGGTAGCGATAAAACATTTAACTCTATGGCTGATCTAAGAGAGGCTTTAGAAAATGAAGCAAGAGATATTAATGCCGATGGTGTTTTAGGAAATGCAACAGTTAGCGTGAACGAGTCGGGTAAAATTGAGATTGAAAATCCAGGTGGTTCAGGTGAAGATTACGACATTAATTTAAAAATTACTTCTATTGTTGATTCAGGAAAACCTGCAAATATAGGATTTTCAAAAAATATGAAAGTTTTAAATTCTGTATTAAATGTAGGAAATGGAGGAAAAGCGACCTCTGGAATTTTTAATGCTGCAACCCATTCAAGTTCTATTGATGTGTATGACTCATTAGGTTCAAAACACACTCTAAGAATGGAATACAGAAAAATAGCACTTGATCCAAACACGGGTTCAACATGGAGTATGAAAATATCGGTGCCTTCTCCTGCAACGATTGACAATATAGAACCTAAAAATGAAAAATCAGGAACAGTGAAGTTTAATAACGATGGTTCATTAGCGACATATGATCCACCAAATATTTCATTTTCTGGAAATAACGGTTCGGCACCTGAACAACAAATAGCTCTTAGTTTTGGTACGGGTGGTGCGTTTGATGGGATGACAAGTTTTGACAGAAAATCAACCACTTCAGGTATCTCACAAGATGGTTATCCTGGTGGAGATCTAGTTGGAATCAGAATTGATCAAAGTGGTACACTAATTGGATCATTTTCAAACGGTAGAAGTTTTGGACTTGCGCAAATTGCAATGGCAAAATTTACCAACAATGAAGGTCTTGGTACAGAGGGTGGAAATCTCTATGTTCAAAGTGCCAACTCGGGAGAACCGATTATTGGTACAGCTGCTACGGCAGGGCGTGGATTTATGCAAGCCTCGGCACTTGAGGCATCAAATGTGGATCTCTCACGATCCCTAACTCAGTTGATCATTGTACAGCGTGGTTTTCAAGCCAATGGTAAAACTATTACTACCTCTGATCAGTTACTCCAAACATTAATTGGACTAAAACAGTAGTTTAACTTCTTGTTGCAAAGTTGAACTTTGCAACGAGTGTGTAGTGTGTTATAATTCTATTATTATTTTATATTAGGAATTATACATATGCAATTCTCCGCACCCCTTAAATCAAACTCAAAAAAAGTAATGTTACTTGGCTCTGGTGAGCTAGGAAAAGAAGTTGTTATTGAAGCGCAACGCTTAGGTCTTGAAACAATAGCAATTGATAAGTATGAAAATGCCCCAGCACATCAAGTAGCTCATCGTTCATATGTGGTTGATATGCAAAACAAAGAGGCTCTTTTAGAGATCATTCGCAAAGAAAATCCTGATTTTATTTTACCTGAGGTTGAAGCACTTTCAATTTCTGCACTTATTGATGCAGAAAAAGAAGGATTTAATGTAATCCCTAATGCAGATGCAGTTAACAAAACAATGAATAGAAAAAATATTCGTTCATTTGCAGCAGAAGAGTTAGGTCTAAAAACGGGACCGTATAAGTTTGTAACGACACAAGAGGGTTTACTTGAAGCTGCTAAAGAACTTGGCTTTCCTGTGGTAATTAAACCTGTTATGAGCTCTTCTGGTCATGGTCAGAGTGTTGCACGTGGTGAAGATGATATTCCCGCATCATGGGAAGAGGCCAAAGAAGCTCGTGGAGATGCAAGTGAGTTGATAGTTGAAGCGTTTGTAGATTTTGATTATGAGATCACTCTTTTAACCGCTCGTAATTTTAAAGAAACTGTATTTTGTGAGCCAATTGGGCATGAGCAACGCGATGGAGATTATGTATTTTCATGGCAACCAATGCAAATGAGTCCACTAGCACTAGAGCGTGCTCAAGAGATTGCTAAGCGTATCACGGATGGTTTAGGCGGACAGGGTCTTTTTGGTGTTGAGTTATTTATTAAAGGGGATGAGGTTTATTTTTCTGAAGTTTCACCTCGTCCACACGATACGGGTATGGTAACATTGATCACACAATCTCAAAGTGAATTTGCATTGCATTTACGTGCTGTTTTAGGATTGCCTTTAGGTTTTACATTTTACGGTGATGGTGCATCGGCTGCATTTAAATCAGAAGTTCATAACTATGCACCTGTTGTTGAAGTGGATGAGAGTCTATTTAGCGATAACTCTTATGTTAGAGTATTTGGTAAACCAGAAGCACATAAAGGTCGTCGTATGGCGGTAGCGTTGGTATTTGACAAGGTTGAAAAAGCATTGGAAAAATCGCGTGAACTAATCAAAAAAATAAGTGATGTATAAATTATGAAAATAGTATTATTAGATGCACTAACATTTGGTGACACAGACCTAAGTGGGTTTGAGCAATTTGGTGATGTAGAAATTTATCAAACCACATCGAGTGAACAAACACAAGAACGTATAACAGATGCCAATGTTATAGTAACAAACAAAGTTGTTATAACAGATGAACTAATGGACAAAGCAAAAAATCTAAAACTTATTTGTGTGTCTGCAACTGGAATGAACAATGTAGATCTTAGTGCAGCTTCAAAAAGAAAGATAGAGGTTAAAAATGTGGCAGGGTATTCAACCCATTCAGTGATTCAACACACATTTTCTATGCTTTTTTACCTGATCGGACATTCACGTTATTACGATCAAAGTGTTAAAGAGGGGGAATATTCACGCAGTCCAATTTTCACCGATATATCTCGTCCATTTTTTGAAATTAAAGATAAAAAATGGGGTATTATAGGCTTGGGATCTATTGGTAAAGGTGTTGCAAATATGGCAGAGGCTTTTGGTGCACAGGTCTGTTACTACTCCACAAGTGGAAAAAATAAAGATACAAGCTACGAACAACACGATCTTCAAACATTGTTAAAAACGTGTGATATTATCTCTATACATGCACCCCTAAATGAGCAAACTAACAATCTTTTAGATTATGAACAGTTGTTAATGTGTAAAGATTCAGCGGTTGTTTTAAACCTTGGACGTGGGGGAATCATCAATGAAGAAGCGGTTGCAAAAATTATTGATGAAAAAAATATCTCTTTTGGTTTAGATGTTTTAACTCAAGAACCAATGGTTCAAAATCATCCACTTTTAGGTGTGAAAAATCAAGAAAATCTTTACATTACACCACACATTGCTTGGGCTTCTGTTGAAGCAAGAGATACACTTATAGCCTTGGTTATAAAAAATATACAAGGAACATTCCCCGCTTAGAGAGGGAATGGATCTAAGCTCTTATGTCAGAAATAGCACTCTTTTTTTCAGCATTTTTGGCAGCAACTATTTTTCCTTTTTCATCTGAACTTGCATTTGTAACGGCTATTGCAAACGAGATGCCAAAAAATACGGCCATTGTTATAGCATCTTTTGGAAATGTACTGGCAATAATAGTTAATTTCTGGTTTGGGTATTGGTTATATGAAAAGACACATAATAAACTTGAAAAATCCAAAGTGGGACAAAAAAGTTTAGATTATGGAAAAAAATACGGTTATCCCATTTTGCTTTTTTCATGGTTGCCTGTTATTGGTGATCCACTCACACTTGTCGCAGGTGTTTTACGCTTAAACTTCTTAGTTTTTTTAGTAATTGCAGGAAGTTTAAGAGTTGCTCGTTATGTGGCAATTTCTTATTTTGCTATGTGATTGTGGTTTGAGTCATCATCGACTAAAAAAGGATGCTGATTGCCAAACTCCTCTTTTGTAAAACGAAATCGATAGTTTGTAACGTATTTAATAAGTACTTTGTATGCACGGTTAATCTCTTGAAATTTTTCAGTAGATCCACCTTCCATATCAGGGTGATATTGATGCGATAACTTTTGGTAACGCTTTTTTATATCTTCTTTTGTTTCAACCCCAATAAGTCCAAGTACTTCCACTGCTTTTTCAAATTCACTGTATGTAACACTAAAAATATTGCATTCCTTAGTTTAATTATGAATATTATAACTCAAATAATCTAAAAGGTGAGTTTTTGTATAATTCGCTTAATTTAAAGTAGGATGTAATCAATGCAAAACAAAGTTTTAGTTGTAGGTGCAGGTGGAGCAGGGTTAGTGGCTGCTATTCATGCTCACGACAATGGATCTGAGGTAATTATTTTTACCAAAGATTATCCGACACGTTCGCAAACGTCAATGGCTCAAGGTGGGATAAATGCTGTTTTAAAACATTCTTGTAATGACAGCGTTGATGATCATATTGCAAACACTCTAAAATCTGCTCATGGTATAGCCGATGAGGAGCAGATCAGAAAACTTTGTAGTGAGGCACCTGAGTCGGTTGAGTGGCTAGACAATATTGGGGTGCAATTTTCTCGTACCAAAGAGGGGAAGATTGCTCACAGACGTCTTGGTGGTGCAAGTGGAGATAGGGCATGTTATGCTCAAGATTACACGGGATTAAAAATGCTTCACACCTTGTATGATCAAGTATTATCGAGAAATATAGAGATTAAAAATGAACGCTTTTTACTCGACATATTGCTTGATGAGGATAAAAATGCTTGCGGTGTAAGTGTCTTAAATAAAAGAGATTCAGAGGTAGAAAACTACTACGGGAGTTCGGTGATTTTAGCCACGGGTGGCTATGCTCGGATCTACAACAAACACTCAACCAATGCAGTAGGTTCTAGTGGTGATGGAATAGCTTGTGCAATTCGTGCAGGGGCTAGGGTGAGCGATATGGAATTTGTACAGTTTCATCCTACGGCACTTAAAAACTCTTCGATTTTAATCTCTGAGTCAGCTCGTGGAGCAGGTGGGCATCTTTTAAACTCCAAAGGTGAGCGTTTTGTGGATGAGTTAAAACCACGTGATGAAGTAGCGCGTGCTATTCACAATGAGATGAATAAAGGCGAAGATATATTTTTGGACATTCGTCATTTGGGTGAAGCGTTTATTGATGCAGAGTTGCCACAAGAGAGAAAGTTGGCAAAACTCTATGAAGATGTCGATCCTGTGGTAGATCTGATACCTATTAAGCCCGTAGCGCACTACACCATGGGTGGAATTGAGGTTGATCAAAACTCACAAACAATTGTTAAAGGTTTGTTTGCTTGTGGTGAGTGTGCTAACCACAGAGTTCACGGTGCAAACCGATTGGGTGGAAACTCTCTTTTAGAACTCGTTGTTTTTGGACGTGAAGCGGGTTTAAGTGCATCTAATCATGCTAAAAAGACAAAAGAATATGAGCAAACAAATCACAAACAAACAAACGACTTACTAACACAAATTAAAACGTTTGCCAATGAGTTGAATTTTTATGAAATTAGAGAAGCACTTGGGGATCTGTTTTATGAAAAAGTAGGAATTTCACGTGAGAAAAAAAGCTTACAAGAGAGTTTAACTCAGGTAGAATCTTATCTATCTCGCTTAGATCTAATGGGTGTGAGTGATGGATCAAAGGTTTACAACACCAACCTCATAGAGTTTTTAGAATTTAAAAATATGCTGGAGTTAAGTGCTTTGGTGTTAAAAGGTGCACTCAGCAGACAAGAGAGTCGAGGTGCGCACTACCGATCGGACTTTTGCGATGAAGACAAAGCGTTTGCAAAGCATACAATTGTAGATATAAATGGAGTTGTCGAATGAATATACAAATACAAAGAGAAACATTGGTTCAATACTCAGTACCTGAAGTTGAGGGATCCACACTCTTAGAAGTACTAAACCACATTAAAACAAAGCTGGATCCATCACTAACCTTTTCAAGTGGTTGTCGAAGTAGTGTTTGTGGATCGTGTTCTATGCGTGTAAATGAAAAAGAGGTTTTAGCGTGCAGTTACAAGGTTAAAGATGGCGATGTTATTTCACCTTTAAAAAATGTAGAGGTAATTCGCGATCTGGTTGTAAATATGGACAAGGCTTATGCGTTTAACTCTCTCTCAAAAGCATGGATCAATAAAAGTAGTACCACTCCTGATGTTTCTCAAGAAGAGGAGAAACTTAACGAAGTCCAAAGCGATTGTATATTGTGTGGGTCTTGTTACAGTGCTTGTCCTGTTTATGCGGTTAATGATGAATTTAAAGGACCTTTTTCCCTTACTCGTGTTTACAAGTATGTAAGCGATGTAAGAGATGCAGATGTTAAAGAAAAGATAGATGTGATTCAAAATACTGGGATTTGGGATTGTACTTTGTGTAATGAATGTACGATGGTGTGTCCACAAGATATTTCATCTAAGGCAGATATTGAAAAGCTTAGAATGAAATCAACTCAATACGGTTACATGGATCCAAATTTTGGCAGTTTTGGAGGAGGATTGGACTTTCTTTAGTCTGAAGCCAATTCCTCTTTTGGCATACTAAAGTGATACCCTTGGGAATATTCTATTCCCAGCTCTTTTACTTTGTTTAAAATGGATTCATTTTCAACAAATTCGGCAATTACTTTAATGCCCATTCTTTTAGCAAAATCAACAATAATTGACACAATAACCTGCGCATCTTTGTTGGTATCAATGTCTTTAATCATTGAACCATCTATTTTTATGTAATCAACTTTTAGTTTCATTAAATATTCAAAGTTACTGTATCCTGTTCCAAAATCATCAATGGCAATTTTACATCCATAAGATTTTACTTTGTTGATAAAGTGCATAACCTCTTCAAAGTTTTCAATAGATTCAGATTCTACGATCTCAATAACTAAGCGTGAGCCAACTTGATAGGTTTCTAACATATCAAAAATATACTCTTTAATATCATCATCCAACAGATCTTCAATGGTTAAGTTGAGTGAAAATTCAAGCTCTTTATCTTGAAACATCTCAAATGATTTTTTTATCATAATCTGGGTGATTTTTTTATAATGTTTTGTTTTTTTAGCAATATCTAAGAAAAAGTAAGGGGATATAAGTTTTTCTCCATCTCTAAGTCTTACTAATGATTCGTATTTTTCCCATTGATTGGTTAGGTTGTTAACAATAGGTTGAAACACAGGGGTTATATTTTCATTTGCAATGGCATCTTTAATTTTTTTAGCACATTTAATATTGTTTTTGTACTCATCGTTTAATGAGATGGAATTTTCATAAACCACTAAACTTTTGTTATCTCTTTTAGCTATTTTAAGTGCCATATTTGCAGAAGATAAGATCGTTTCTTTAGACTCAAATGAGATGGACATAGTAAAGTTAAACGATATGTTTTCACCCTTTACCGATATTTTGATCTCGCTGAGTTTTTTCTCGATCGATTCCATTTTAGATACAAAGGTGTCTTTGTTAATATTTTTGTGAAAAATAACGTATTCATCTCCTTGAAGATGGTAAATATGACAACTTTTACTGCATTTATGTTCATAGAGTTTTTCACCAAACTCTTTGATAATGTAGTCACCCACCTCGTGACCGTAAAAGTCATTGATCTGAGCAAAGTTGTCTAAGTTGATTATGGCTAAGGCAGGAGATACACTTCTTTTAATGTCATTTAAAAGTTTATATCTGTTTCCAAGACCCGTTAAAATATCGGTATTGGCTATTTTATCAAGTTGTTCTTGTTGTAAAATCATCTGAGTGACGTCATGTCTTACAGCAATGTATTCTACAATTTCGTCATTTTCATCGGTAATAGGCAATATGCTTGTATCAACCCAATAGGTTTGACCATTTTTGTTTTTGTTTTTTAGAACCATCTTCCAAACTTTTTTGGAACTGATTGTTTTCCATAAGTTTTCAAAGATCTCTTTTTTATTATCGGGATGCCTTAGTAGATTATGTGCTTTTCCTATTACTTCTTCTTTTGAATAGCCTGTAAGCTTACAAAAGTTTTCATTGACATAGGTAATATTTCCTTTGAGATCTGACTTTGATACAACACTCGATTCATCCATTGCTAGTTGGTGACTTTGAAAAGATGAAATGGTTTTTTGTAGTTGAACCTCTATCTCTTTTTGATGGGTTATATCTTGAATGGTTCCTAATGAACGAAGAGGGTTTTGTTCTTCATCAAAATAGTTTTCACATCTTTCTTCTACGTGTTTAACTCTTCCATCTGGCATAAGAAGCCTGTGTTGAATGGTGTACTTTTCCCGTGTTACTAAAGAGTTCCTATATGCTTCATTTACTCTTTCTTTATCCTCAGGGTGAATGGCATCTAAAAAGGAAGAATAGGAAACTTCAAAGGTATCTTTATCAAGCTCAAAAATATTGTAGATCTCATCTGACCAGATCAGTTGTTTGGATTCTAAGTCATACTCCCAGTTTCCAAGATTGGCTATTGATTGGGCAAGTTTTAATTTTTCTTCATGATCATTGGCTCTTAGAAGGTTTTCTTCGTTCTCAGTAATATCAAGAATATAACCTACAAAGTGGGTTATGTTTTTTTTCGAATCGTAAATAATGGTCGTTGTATCGTTGACCCATCGGTACTTTCCATCGGAGTTTTTAACTCTGTATGGTTCATGAACAAAAGAGGTTTCTTTGTTTTTAGATGCTACTACAACTTCATCCATAACCCTTTTAATATCATCTTTATGGATAAGGTTAGCATACACCAATTCTGCTGTTTCAAAAGAAGAAGCATTGTAGCCGTAGTTGTGTTTGATATTTTCTGAAACGGCTTTTACACTCCAAGTTTCATCATTGCTCCAAATAAATGATACAATTGAACCCATATTAAAAAAATCACTTTTAATAAATGAAGAATAATCTTGTAGTGTGTAAGACATTATAACGGTACCCTCTGTAAACATTAAATGAATATAAATGCAATATTAAAAAAACATTATATATTTAACTTAATTTAATTCTATATATAATATAGAATATTTATTAAAATATTATAAATTGTGATATGAAAAATGTATAAATTTTGATTTGCTATATTTTTTGTAACATTAGGACACACTCCCGTGCGCCCCTGTTGGTTTAAGAAGAATATTATTGGTTTAAAAATGTGAGTAAAGCATCTTTGCTCAGTGCTTTACTGGTATAAAATCCTTGGTATAAAGAACAGTTTTTTTCTTTTAAAAAGTCTAATTGTTCTTTTGTTTCTATCCCCTCTGCTAACACTTCATAACCTAAAGCTCTCCCCATTTCAATAATTGCAAGAACGATTGCCATGTCATCTTTAGAATAAGGAACATCATCTATAAAACTTTTGTCGATCTTTAAAACATCAATAGGAAATTTTTTTAGATAAGAAAGAGAAGAATAACCGGTTCCAAAGTCATCGATTGCAATACGAATACCAAGTGCACGGATAGCATGAAGTGTTTTAATACTCTCTTGTGCTCTTTGCATAATGGAACTTTCTGTTATCTCTATTTCTAGTTTATCGGCTTGAAAAGAACTGTTGCTTAAAGCCTGAGAAATAATTTCTGGAATATTTTGATACTTAAACTGACTTGCTGATACATTTACCGCTATGGTAAAGCGATGCCCTAGATCCAGACATTGTTTGCCAAATTGACAGGCTTCATTGATAACCCACTCCCCAATAGGGTTAATTAAACCGCTTTCTTCTGCAATGGGAATAAATACCTCTGGTGGAATAAAACCTTCGGTTGAATCTTTCCATCTTAAGAGTGCCTCAAGTCCGACAATTTTGTTGGTTTGAATATGAACCTGAGGTTGGAAATAGAGTTCGAGTTCATTGTTTTTAATGGCATTTTTGAGCCTATGTTGGTAGGATAATCTTTGCTGATTTTTTTTAGTCATTTGTGTATCGTAACATTTAAGGGTACAAAGACTCTCTTTTTTTGCTTCATGCAATGCTGTTTCTGCTTGTTGTAGGATCTCTTTTGCATTGTTGGCATTTTGTGGATAGTGGGAAATACCTATGCTTGAAGATATATTGATGCTTATCCCATTTGAAAGCTCAAAATTTGTTTGAAGCTCTTTTAAAATATTTTCACCAATTGTTTTAATGGTGTTTTTTTCAACATGGTTAATAGCCACAGCAAATTCATTGTTTCCCAAACGGGCTATCATGCTTGTTTTATTGGCAAATTTTAACAACTTTTTGGCGGTAATATTGAGAACTTCATCTCCAATATCGTGTCCATAACTGTTATTTATATCTTTAAATTTTTTAAGATCCATCAAAATAACAGCAATTGATTCCCCTTGAAGATTTTCATTCATAGAGTTATTTAGGTATTCAATGAGTTGAAACCTGTTTGGAAGATTGGTTAATTGATCATGATTGGCTATAAGCCATAGTTCATGCTTTTGTTCAAGTAAAACTTGCTCATTTTTATTTTTTGTTTCTATGGTACGTAATAAAAAATCAAAGTAAGCACCGTGTAACGCTTTTAAAATATCGTGTCTGGTGACCAACCCTACCAACTCTTTTTTTTCATTGGTCACGAGTACTTGGTGTATTCCATGACCTTCCATTGTTTGTGCCGCAGATTGAAGCGGTGTGTTTTTGTTGATGGAATGAAAGTTTTTTATAGGTACCAACTCATCTGCTTTTGTTTTTTTAGATAACTTAGTATCTTCCAAACAATGATAGGTTATATCTCTTTCTGTTAATATCCCTATTGGGATATTATTTTCTACCATAACGGCATAATCTTGCTTGTTTTTTGTCATAAGTTTAGTGACTTCATCCAAGTAAGTGTCTTTTGAAATTGTTAAGATGAAATTATTCATAACATCTTTAATCGCCTGTCTTTCAACCAAACCCTCAAATCCAAAATGTCGTAAAAAATCCCCTTCAGATACGACACCTAAGTATTTTTCATCTTCATCAACAACAATCATATGCCTAAAGTTATGTTGATCCATAAGCATATACGCATCGTGCATGTAAATCGAACTTTTTACATAATAGACGTTGGTGCTCATTATATTTTCTATACCTATTGATTTATCAAGATTTTTTGATATTATTTTTAAAGAATCGTGTTCAGTAAAAATACCAACAGGTTTATTTGCACTGTTGGTTATAACAACAGATGAAATAGAATGTTTGTGCATTGATTCTAACGCATCACTGATTGTAGATGAGATTGAAAGTGGTTGAATTGTATTTTTGACAATAGAAGATAAAGTTATATCCATTAGCCCCCCTTATAGATAACATAAAATATTATCATATAAATTATTAAATGTAACAAAAAAATAGACAGAGTGCTATAACTAACAGAGTTATAAATGTGTTATAATTACTTAAACTGTTATAAAGGAATATTGGTGGCAAAAGAACATTCATTTGATATAACTGCAAAGATAGATCTACAAAATTTTAAGAATGCGATTAATTTAGTTGATAGAGAAGTATCCAATAGGTACGATTTTAAAGGGACACCTTACGAGGTTAGTTTTAAAGAAAAAGAAAAAGCTTTGATTCTTGTGGCCTCAAGTGATAACAAACTTGATGCACTAAAAGATATTGTTATCTCTAAGTTTTTAAAACAAGAGCTAAGTTCAAAAGTACTAGAAGAGTTAAAAGTGGAAGATGCTTCTGGAGGAACCCGTAAAATGACCTTTAAAGTGGTTGATTACATTGAAACAAAAGAAGCTAAAAAAATTACTGCTGAGATCAAAAAAATGAAACTAAAAGTGACTGCTCAGATAGAGGGTGAGAGTATTCGTGTTAAAGGTAAAAATCTTGATGACTTGCAAAAAGTGATGAGAGAGATCCGTTCTCAAGAATGGGATGCTCCTTTAACATTTGAAAATATGAGGTAATAAAATTATTATGACAAAGATGAATGTAGCTGATGCAGCGAGTTTTTTTGGGGTGTCAAAAGAGGCTATCCACAATAGAATTAGACGTGGATCTTTAGCAAGTGAAGTGGTTGATTCTGTGAAATATGTTGTAATAGAAGATGACGCACAAGAGGGGAGTAAAACCACAAAAAGAGTGGTTTCAAAACCTAAGCCTAGTACTCAGGTAGATTCAAAGTATTATGAATTTTTAGAACAACAAAACTCAAGCCTTCAACAAAAAGTTGAGAAGCTTGAGGGTGAAACAAGAACCTTACGTGATCAAAAAGAAAAAATGCTTATCGATGAAAGAGAAAAGATTGAGAATATTTACAAAGAAAAAGATGAGCAACTAAAAAATATCATTAATATGATCTCTTCTAATTTAATGTTAGAATCAAAGCCAAATCCACAAACTACCCAAAGTGTTGAAGCTGAAATAGAAACTTTAGAGATAGATGAAAATCCAAGTGTTAAAGAAAACTGGACACCATTGAATAAGGTTTTAAAGTCATACAAATATAAAAAAGAAAAACGTGTAAAAATTCTAAAAAAGTTTATTAAAAAAGCAAAACAAGGGGACCTAAGTGTCTATGTCAAAAATGACAAATGTTATATTGACTTAGACAGATTCGGGTATGACCTATAGCAAAGTGCTATAAGTCTGCAAGTTTTAAGGTTAGACCTTTTAAGTGTGTGATTGGATAAGAGTAAGCTATACCATCTCCACCACCTGTTATATCTAAGTCTTTCATCACTTGTTTAATAATAGTATCTACATTTCTAGTAGGGGTTATAAACATAAGATTTGCATCGGTTGCTTCACTGTGTAAGCGATTATAGAAATTATCCATCTCTTCAAGTCCCATACCATGCGCCTGCATAATAGTAACACCACGTGCACCTGCTTCTTGTGCTGCAAGTAAGGCTTGATCTTCTTTATTGTGAGGAACAATAACATGTACCGCTGAAAACTGCATAGAGTATGAGTGACGTTTGTCTGTACCTTGTACATTTACCGTTGATAGACCCATATCTTCTGCATGTTCGAGTGCATGACGTAACTCTTCCATGTGCATCTCTTCTTTTTCATGTTCACCCATAATACCCATTTTTTCAGTTATTACACCATAGAGCATAACTGTTAACATAGGGAAAAGTGATGCAAAAGCAATTAGACCAAAACCATCAATCAGTGGATCGCGTCCAGGGATGTTTGTAGCAAGACCTAAACCAAGCGCAGCAACAAGTGGAACCGTTACGGTTGAAGTTGTAACTCCACCACTATCGTATGCAATAGGAACAATGTATTTTGGAGCGATAAATGTCAACACGATAACAAAGATATATCCAACTGAAATATAATAAACTATATCTCCACCATTAACAATTCTAAATGCACCAAGAGCGATACCAATGGCAACACCAAGTGCAACAAAAAGACGTAATACAAAGTCATTGATCTTTCCATCGGAGATCTGCTTGGCTTTTTTAGCAATAGCGGTAAGGGATGGTTCTGCCATAGTGGTAGAAAATCCAATTGCAAATGCAAATGCGTAAATAATAACGGTAGAATCATCTTGTGTTAATTGAAATGCCATCATCTCACCAAGTGAGAAAAGACCCATTTCTAAACCAACAATAAAGGCATCAAGACCTAAAATAACCAGTCCAAAACCGATCATTACATTACGAAGGTTTTCAATAGGTTTTTTAAGAACAATGTATTGGAAAAATAAAATAACCAAAAGAATTGGCGCAACATCACCAATAACAGCCACAATTCCTTTAAGAATATTGATCACTGAAAAGTCATAACTAGCAGAAGCTTCAAGTGCGTCTGCTACTACTATTGCTACATCAGTTGATGCTTCAACGTACTCATAAACAAAAATTCCGTAAAATTGAACGAAGATCATTGGTGTAAGTGATGCAAATGCAATTAGACCAAAACCATCTAATACAGGGTTTCTACCTTTAATAGTAGATGCAAGTCCAATCCCCAGTGCCGCAACCAAAGGTACGGTTACGGTTGAGGTTGTAACACCACCTAAGTCAAATGCAAGACCTACGATTTCATGTGGAGAGATGGTTGTCGAAGCAACAACTAAAATATACCCTGCAATAATATAGTAATGAATCGGATGACCTTTAATGATTCTCCATACCCCTAGTACTATGGCAAAACCAACAGAAAAGGCAACCACTAAACGAAGGGTTGTTGCATCAATACGACCACTACTAATAGCCGCCGCTTTTTCAGCAATAACCACAAGTGCTGGTTCGGCAACGGTGGTACCAAAACCAATCATAAATGCAAAAATAATTATCCATATTGTTGAACCTTTGTGTGCAAAATCTTTTGCAAGACCCTCACCCACAGGAAATATACCAACTTCAAGACCCAATAAAAATATAGCTAGACCAATACCAACAATGGTTAAACCAATGGTAGTACTTAGCCAATTTTCAGGAATGGTTTGAATAATTGCTAGTTGAAAAAATAAAATTACCAAGATAATTGGCAATAAATCTCTAAACGACTCTTTTAATAACTTTAAAAATGTTGCAAAGTTTAACAAAGTGTGTTCTCCCTAATTTAAAATAATGCAAAATTATAGCAATATCATCTTTAGGAATAGATATAAGTTCTTAGATTTGTAAGAAAATTAATGCTAAATTAGAAAAATTATAGTAAAATCCCACTTGTTATATCATGGACAGCTGGCCGAGTGGTCGAAGGCGCTCGCCTGGAACGCGAGTATAGGGCAACCTATCGAGGGTTCGAATCCCTCGTTGTCCACCATTAAAGGTTACATAAATACATGGATGTTAGTTTATTAATAGGAACGATTTTAGGTTTAGTTATTGTATTAACAGTACTCATGTTTATCTTGCTTAAGCCAAAAAAACAAAAAAAAGTAAAAAAATCAACCATTTCTCCCTCTAAAAAAACAGAAAAAAAAGAAGATTTAGAATCCCTCAGACAAATTATTAAAAATAAAAATTCGACTAAAGAACAACTTACTTATGCTGTGGATCAAGTACTTAAAAATTATGGAAAAATTCCAGAAAAAATGGGTGTAAGATTACATCCAAAATTTGATATTTATTCGGAAATGTTGGTTACCTTGTGTCGTCATTCAAATACGTCTAAAAATATTATTTTAAAATTTGATAAAGAACTGGCTAAGATGAACACTGGTTATAAATCGGAACTTAACGATGCTTTGTCTAAAGGCTTAAACTCTCGACTTTAAAACACTTAACAGTGTATCGGCAACTCGAAATGCGTTTGCATAGATAGTCCAAGTATAGGGTACACTACCTCCGCTAGGCATAAAAGAAGCATCACTTACATACAGGTTATTAAGATCATGAGCTTTACAATTTTTATCTAAGACACTTTGTTTTGGGTCTTCTCCAAATCGACATCCGCCTGCGACTAAGTTTGGAGGAGGGTTTGAAGAGATTGAATAGTGTATATTTTCTGCTTTCATCTCTTTTAAAACATTGAGTGCTGTTTGTGCTAGATGTTCTGCAACCATAAGATCATGTGGATGTCCATAGAGATTTATCACCCCAACATTGACTCCGTATTTGTCTTTTTCTATTGGATCTACACTAACAAAACATTTATCAGTAGGCAACCAGTCGTTAAAAACTTCAAAACTTAGTTTTCTTGATGTTGTAAGTGTGTTATGGATCTTTTGTTTAAGTGCATCACCCCAAATAATCTCTCCATCATCATTATAAACTTCACTTAAAACACGTGAAATAATATTTTGATGTTCAAATAAAAAATCGGTTGTTCCACCCTTGTAGATTTTGTTGTTTTTTTTAAATTCATAATCATTTTGAAGTGAACGGTTAAAAAATAAGCCCGTTTGCATTAGTTGAGATTGTTCTTGTTTGCTAAGGTTTTTAAAGTTAAAAGTACCTTCTCCACTACCACCTGCTGAAAAAATAAGATTTTTTCCAACTTGTTGATTGGTGTTGGCTAAACCATTTGGAAAATAGGTGTTTTTGGAATTGAGCAATAAACGCGAACTCTCTATCGCCTGCGCACTAAGAACAAAAAAAGTTGCCTTGATGGAATGGGACACATTCTTAGCATCATAATACAAAGCTTCTTTAACATTTTTTTTGTCACTGGTGAGTTTATACACAAATGCTTCAGGGATTATTTTTGCGTTGCATTTTTGTAAAAGTGCGGACCGAGCACTCCCTTTAGCTCCTGTGGCACATCCATAGCTACCACAAAAATTTGAATATGAACAAGCGTTTCTATCCAAAGAATTTTTGGATAAGACAGCTCTTGGCGTGGCAAAATATTCGTACTCTAAGTTTTCACACGCTTTATCAAACCATTGAGTTACACCATTTTCTTGGAGTTTTTTATAAGGAAATTCAGGTGTTGAACGTGGTTCTAAAAATAGGTGTTTTTTAATCGAACCACTTACCCCAATAACCCGTTCAACTTTTTCATAATAGGGTTCTAGATCTGAATAAGATATAGGCCAATCAACGATGTTAGCTCCTTCAATCTTTCCATAAACAGATCGGAGTTTAAAGTCATTTGGTTTTAAACGGTGAAAATAACCACTCATAAGGTTGGATGATCCTCCAACCATTGAACCATTCCAAAAACTCCATGAATACTCGTGCCCGTCGTATCTTGTGATTGCACCGTTTGAGTCGGTATCATTGATAATGTGTTTTTCATCTTTTAGATCTGGGCTAAAGCGATCCCGTCGAGAAACCGCGAGTTCATCTTTTGAGAAGTCTTCTTCTTTATAGTACTTTCCTTTTTCTAATACAACAACATTGTAGCCTGCATTTGAGAGTTCATAAGCAATGGGTGAACCTCCCGCACCACTTCCAATAATACACACATCATAGATCATAAAAAAGCCTTTGTTGGTCTAGGAAGACCCGATTGAAAATCAAGCCATTGAGAGCCTTTGTTATAAGAAACCCCATAAATAGGGTCTGAGAAAACAGCTTCCATAATGTACGCTAAGTTATCGTAAATAAAACGCTCACCCCATGAGGTATGAGAAATGGTTTTTAAAACTTCTTGCCTTTGTAAAGAAGAGAGTTTAGTATAGGTGGACTGAAACATTGTATATGATTCTTCATTAAGCCATTTGATACCGTTTTTTATAAACTCTTTATCGCTATTGCTTATTTTTGAATGGTGTAAAACAATGTTCATGTATTTATAGGTGTCAACATTGAGTTCTTTTGTATAGCCAAACAAGTCTTCTTGTAACAAAGCAAGAGTTTGTTTAGGTGTAGTGACACTAAAGAGATCACTCCCATGTGTTAAAAAGATAAGGGATCCTAAAAAACCAATGTGTAAAAATTTTCTTCTGTTCATCATCATTTTATTATACTAATTTATAGAATAAATTCTATGAGTTTTGTCAAATTATAGGAATCCTATGTGTAGTACGTGTGTAGATTGAGTATGTTATACTTATTTAATTATTTATTAGATGGAGAAAAAAATGTTTGAGAGATCGAGTTGTAATATGAAACCACTAGATTCTATGATACGATTTATTTTGGTAGGTGTCATAACTATTTATGCACTTTATGTCCATAATTATTATTATCTAATTATGAGTTTTATCATATTTTATACGGCAGTTAGCAAGTTTTGTTTTGTCTATTATTTTTTACATGTTAACGAACGTTTTAGCAAAAAAAACTATTTTCTTTCCTTTTTACCAAAGTACAATCCATCGGCAGTTTTTATTTTTGACAAAAAGGGTGACTTGATTTTTAAAAATGAAACGGCCGAAAAAGAGTTTTCGAGTATTGACTCTATTAGGCAACTTCATATTACACAGTATGAAGAACTCATCACTAATGACACAAAAACAAATGTACTTTTTAATGAAGCAAACAAAAATTTCAAGATTGAATTGGTAGGTGTGTCAAAAGAAAATTTTTTACTCGCTTATGTTAATGACGTAACCCAGATCTATGCACTTAATGAAGAGATCGAAGGGACTCAGCGTGAAGTAATTTACGCCATGGGAGAGATTGGTGAAACACGTTCTAAGGAAACGGGTAATCATGTAAAGCGTGTGGCAAACTACTCGTATGAATTAGCAATTTTATTTGGACTTAGTGAAGCCGAAGCCAATAAACTAAAAATGGCATCACCCATGCACGATATTGGAAAAGTGGGAATACCCGATGCTATTTTAAATGCACCAAGAAAATTAACAGAAGATGAATTTGAAGTGATGAAAACACACGCCAATCTCGGTTATAACATGCTTAAAAATTCAACCAAACCCATCCTTCAAGCAGCTGCAATTGTGGCAAATGAGCATCATGAAAAATACGATGGAAGTGGTTATCCAGCAGGAAAAGCTAAAGAAGATATTCATATCTATGCAAGGATTACCGCGGTTGCGGATGTATTTGATGCCCTAGGAAGTGAGAGAGTGTATAAAAAAGCATGGGAGTTTGATAAGATAGCCCAACTGTTTGAAGAACAAAAAGGCAAACATTTTGATCCAAAGTTGGTGGATCTGTTTTTTGATAATATTGAGATTTTTCTAAAAATAAGAGATACCTACCAAGATACCAAATAGAGCGTAGGCTCTATTTAATCATCCACATTTTGCACTGCCACATTTTACAGATTTTTTAGGTGCTTTTTTCTCACCACCGCATTTAGCTGTACTTTTTATTTTTTTATCAGATCCACACTTTGGCGAAGATCTTAAGTCTTTTTTAGATCCACATTTAGCCGATGTTTTGAGATCTTTTTTTGCACCACATTTAGCACCTTCTGCACTTAAAGAGGTCGCACCCATACCTGTAAAGAGAACCGCACCCAATAGCAGTGTTGATAATTTTAAGGGACTCATTGTATATCCTTTATGGAATTGTATTTTATAATGTTATAGTTATCGTGTGTAGTCTTTGTGTAGAAAAATGCTACAATCAAGATATGAAAATACTATTAATGGAAGATGATGCGGTTTTATCCGACATTTTACTTGATTTTTTACGAGAATCATGGGAAGTAGATTACGCTTATAATGGTGAGGATGTTTACACCCTTTTAGAAACCAATCATTATGATTTATTTGTTTTTGATATCAATGTTTCAGGTAAAGATGGTTTAGAGGTTTTAAAAGAGTTACGATCCTTTAATAACACAACACCTGCTATCATTATTACGGCTTATATTGATACCAAGTATTTGAAAAAAGCGTTTAGCGTTGGTGCACAAGATTACATTAAAAAACCTTTTGATTTAGATGAACTCTACGCTCGAATTATTAATATAAAAAAAATATTTAACATAGATACCTCTCAAGCTATTTATTTGTCTGATAGGGTATCGTTTATTCCCTCGCAGAAAAAAATACTTTGTGATGGACAAGAGCGTTTTTTAAGTGACAAAGATACGCATATCTTGCATTACTTTATAAAAAATGCCACTAGGGTTATTAGCAACGAGGAACTTACTCAAAATATATGGGAATTTGATTCCATCCCTAGTGATGCTACCATCCGTTCACATATTCGTACTATTAGAGATACCATAGGCAAAGAGAAACTACAAACGATCAGAGGTGAGGGTTACAAGTATGAATAGTGCAGCTCAAAAATCGTTTTGGCTGTTTTTGTTTTTGTATTTGGGATCATCTTTTATTTTTTTGTTTACGGCTTCATACTGGTTTTACAATGCACAACTCTCCATGCAAAAAGCAAACGATTATCACAAACTTAAACATATTAGTGATGAAGTAAGCTTGGATGTTATTATGGCACAGATGATGGATAAAGACTTGATCTTAAAAAGCTATCCAAAGACAAGTGTGGGACTGTTTAACTCAAATAAAGTATTGGTTTATGGTAGGGTGATGCAGGTGGTTGAGTTTGAAAAAGATACTTACATGCAAGGGGATGTTTTTAGCGTGATCTCTCAAGGAACAGCAAACCATTTAGGGGTATCGTACGTGGTGGTTCAAAGTACTCAGAGCGCACAATCACTTACAAAGATTAGAGAAAAAATCTTTTTAGTTGCAACAATGATTGCGATGTTAATCATCATTATCGCTGTGGTGTTGGGAAAAATATTTTTAAAACCCATCAAGGACAAGATAGAAAAGGTTGAGGAATTTGTTAAAGACACTACCCATGAGTTAAACACACCCATTACTGCTTTAATGATGAGCCTCTCACGTTTAAAAGATGTTAAAGAGTGTAATCAAAAAAGCATACAAAATATCTCTATTAGCACCAAACAACTTTATGATATATATGCTTCTTTAAGCTACATCAGTTTTCAAACAAAAGAGGAAGATGAAATGCTACGTTTTGATGAGGTTGTGGATCAAAGTATGGAATATTTTAATGAACTTTTGAATAAAAAAAGTCTTTTAGTAAGTTTAGAGTCAAAACCCTGTCAATTAAATATTGCACCAACAAAAGCGAAAATGTTGATCAATAATCTTTTAAGTAACGCCATTAAATACTCCCATCCAAATTCTAAATTATTGGTAGAGATAAATGAAAAGTATTTTCGTGTTTGTGATGAGGGTATCGGTATTGAGAAGAAAAAGCTTGAAAATATTTTTGATCGTTTCTCAAGGGGTACCTCTTATGCGGGTGGTTTTGGAGTGGGATTAAGTATCGTTGATGGCATAGTTAAAGAGTATAAATACACACTAAAAATAGAGTCAAAAGTGGATCAGGGAACAACAATCACGATAAGGTGGATCTAGTCAGTTGTGTCGCGGTATTGGTTTTTAATGTATAAAAAAATGTCTAAATTATCCATAAAGAGTTGGATCAATTTTGGGTCAAAATGTTTTCCACTTTGGGTATTAAAATATTTAAGAATCTCATCTAAGGGCCACGCTTTTTTATACACTCTCTCACTTCCTAGGGCATCAAATACATCCGCAACCGCGGTAATCCTTGCATAAATATGAATATCTCTTGCTGATTTTGCTTTAGGATAACCACTTCCATCGTATTTTTCATGATGCTCATAGGCCACAATTGCAGCTGCTTGAAGGATGGGTTTGGTTGAATTTTTTAACATTGAATAACCTATCTCGGCATGGGTTTGCATGGTCATATATTCATCGTTTGTGAGTTTTCTTGGTGCATTTAAAATCGCGTCGGGTATTCCTACTTTTCCAATATCGTGCATGGGTGATGCCATTTTTAGTTTATTGGCTTCGGCTTCACTTAGACCGTAAAGTTTTGCCAGTTCGTATGAGTAAAGTGCAACACGTTTTACATGATTACCCGTTTCTTTAGAACGTGTTTCACCAATCTCACCCATGGCGTAGATCACTTCACGTTGGGTATGTTCTATTTCATCATTAAGTTCATAGATCTTGGTAACGTCGGTAAAATATGCGAGTAAAAGTTCCTCTTGCGATAAGCCAACTATCTCTACTTGATAATATTTGTCATGAAATTTAATTTGTATATCTGAAATTTGGTCATGTTGAATGAACCCAACATAATCTTCAATTCCTAGATCATCTACGGTATCAACGTATTTAAAGTCAATCATGGCTGAGAGATTTTCAAATACCACATCGCCTTGTAGATCAAAAATAAAAACAGCTGAGGGATTATGTTTTGGTAAAAAGGAGAGATAATAATTTTCATTGCTAAAGTGTTCATTGATATTTAATAGATAATACAAAGGACAAAACTTTTTAATGGCACTGATAAATAAAAAAACAGAGATAATTAGCACATAATAGTTTTGAATGTAAAGACTAAATACCGAAAAAAGCAATGCTAAAATAAGCCGAATAGCAGCATCAAATGGTTTAATATTACTGCCATAACCTTTAAACATAATAATCCTTTTAGATATAAAGTGTTTATTTAGGTTATTGTATCACAACCCTACCTACGATTATTTTAAACCTTTAAAGGCGTGTAGGCTGATTACAAGGCGTGGTAATAATAAAAGGTCGGTTATAAGTGCAACCAACATTGCTAAAACCGTGAGAAGTCCAAAGTAAATAGTCGGTGTAAAAGGGGAGAGTACAAGGACTAAAAATCCTATTGAAACAGCTAAAGAGGTATAGGTCATAGCGTGCCCAATACTCGTGTGTGAATTTTGCATCGCTTCTATATAGTTAGAACATTTTAAGTACTCTTTTTTGTATCGGTACAAATAATGTATGGTGTCATCCACGGCAATACCTATACTGATAGATGCAATGGTGATGGTCATCATGTCAAGAGGGATTTTAAACCAACCCATAAAACCAAAAACGATACCAATAGGAATGGTGTTAGCAATAATTGCAACAATACCTATGCGAAATGATCCAAAGAGTCCCCAGAACATTATAAATAGTAAACTTACCATCACACCAAGGGTAAGAATCTGTGAATCAAAAAGACTTTGTAGCATGTTGTTGTATAGTACCATCATACCTGAGAGATGGATGTGTTCTTTTTTTATACCCACCTTTTCATGGAGTTCGTGCTCAAGTTTTTTAAGAAGTTCATCCCGTCTAAGATCAGGGTTAGAATCAACAATACGAATACTAAAACGTACTTGATTGTCTTTAATACTTAGGTAGGGACTGAGCACTTGTTTTTTTAGGTCTTTTGGAAATTCATTGTACAAAATTGCAAGTTGAAAATTACTTAGTTGTTCATTGTCATTAATACTTTTGCCAACCCTTAAAATCGTTCCAAAAGAGAGCACTTTACCCAGCTGTGGGATCGATTCTAAATAGCTGTGAATTTTTTCAATTTTTTGCATCCTATTTTCGGTAAACCAGTATTGGTTTTCTTGAATTTTGTTGTTAAATTCTTCTTCAAATTCATCTAAAAATTCATCAAAGACACTTTCTTGTTCTTGTGGTTCTTCTTGTTCATTAGCCTCTTCAATCAGATCTATGGTGATGTCTAAAGGGGTCGTTCCACCGAGTTGTTTATCAATAATACTCATCCCTTGATAGATCTCAGTGGAGGATTTAAAATAGTTAATAAAACTGTTCTCTACAATAAGCTTTGATGCGCCACTGATACTAAATAAAATAAGGGCAATGTTAAAAACAATAATGGCTAAGTAGTGTTTTTGCACCATGTTTGAAAGAAACTGAGTAATTGCAAATTTCTTTTCAAATGTTTTATTGGGAGGCGATGGTTTTAAAAATATCATAATTGCGCCAAAGAGTACATAGGTCAGGATAAATGAGAGTATTAAACTTGCACTCATCATCCACCCTAGATTAATCACAGGTAAAATATCGGATAAAATCAAAGATGAAAAGCCAGCAATGGTTGTGATAACCGCGAAAAAAGTAGGTTTTGCCATTGATGAAACAGTTTGGATCACAAGTGCTTCTTGCCTTAGATCTAAGGACTTGGATGCTAGTTCTCGATACCTTACAATGAGATGGATAATAATTGAGGTTGTTAAGATTAGCTGAAAAGAGATAAAATTTGATGAAACTACCGTCACCTCCCATCCAAATAAACCGAGTAAGCCAATAGAAGATACAATGGAAGCAAACAAAATTCCAAGGGGGATAAAAACCCATTTTAGTTCTTTAAAAACAATGTATAAAATTAAAACTAAAAGCAAAAGAACAATGACTCCGTAGTTTTTTAGATCGTTTTGTACATAAGTTATCATGTCATCGGCTATCATGTTAGCCCCACCTAAAAACATGGTTGCATCGCCTCTGTACCTTGTCATTATTTCGCGAACTTGAACAATATTTTTATGACGTTCATCTTTAGAAAAAGTGTCTTTTAGGTTGATCATAATGGAAGTGGTTTTAAAATCAGGACTGACAAAATTTTCTATATAAAGAGGGTTGTTTAGAAGTTCTTTTTTGACTCTGCTTTTGTCTATATCTTTATCTGCCAATGTTTTTGCTCCATTGGCAAGCTCTGAAAATGAAAGGTCAGAACTTTGTAAAAGAGGGATGTTTACAATGGTATTAACCGAATCAACGAGTGCTAATTCTTCTATGTCTTGAGATATTTTTTTAATGTTTCTAAGAGTGGAATCGGCTAAAAGACTCTTTTTTGGTGTGTATGCAATAACAAGTAGATCTTGTGATTTGTAGCGTTTATTTACTACTCTTGAGTAAGCTAAGTCTTTGTCATCTTCTAGTAAAAGAGTTTTAGCCGAGGCGTCTATTTTTAAGTTAAAAGCCTCGTAAGCCAAAAAGCTTACAAGTAAAGCAATAAAAAATAAAACGTATTTTGGATAGGCAAGGATAATGCTGTGATAAAGCTTTTTAATCATGCTTATTGTTTGAGTTTGATAAGAAGATCATTAAAGGTGTGTTCTGTTAAATAACTGCTAAATTGAGCACGGTAACTTTGAAGTACACTAACATTGGCGATCTCTAAATCATAGATAAACCATTTTTGTTGTTTGTTTTTGTAAAATTTATAGATGATAGAAGTACTGCTTGAACCTCCATCAAGGGTTGCTTTAACAAAAATACGGTTTTTCTTACTTTGTGTAGATTCTTCTACTTTTGATGAAGTTCCCTTTAGTAAGTCAATTCTATCAAGATAAAAATCTTTAATGTATGTTTCAAACAGATGAGTAAAGGCTTTGTATTGTTCTTTTGAGATCGACTTTCTGATCTTTTTATCTAAAGACAAGCGAGCCATGAGTTTAAAATCAAAAAGGTGAATAACTTCACCAAGTATTTTTTCTCTACGCATCTGCATATCGTTGTTTGTATCGTTTAGAATCTCGTAAAAATTTCCTGAAATAATAGACATCTTGTCATATAAGTGTTTTTCATCAGCATTTTGTGCCTGGAGGTAAAAAGGTAGGAGTAGTGTAAGTAAAAAACTAAAAATTATTTTCATGTTATTCCTCTATAAGTTTGTTTCTATTTTGTTCATAAGCATCACGAATAAATGGGTACAGATCGATAGACCCTTTGGTCAGTTCTTCATAACTAATATCACTAAGTGAATACTCATTAATATCTTTGTATCCTCTGATCATAAGATAAGTGCCCAATGATACCATATCATCATTAATTTCTAAAGTGAGATGATAGGTAGGATTAACAGAGTTATCCGCAAAACCACCTAGAAAATCTCTAAAATTTTGTTGTCCAAAAAATGGTATTACTATTGGAAAACCTGAACCCACCCCATAGTGCCCTAAGGTTTGACCAAAATCTTCTTTATGCGCTTTGATCTCAAACCAGCTATCTGCTACATCAAAAAAACCAAACAAGCCCAGTGTTGAATTTGTAAAAAAACGTAGGCTCTCATTCCAAGAATGATAAAATTTTAGTTGTAAAAGGTTATTGGCTAAACTTACAGGATAGTTAATGTTTTCAAAAAAGTTATAGATAGACTCTCTTAGAGGGTGAGGGGCAACAAATCTATAACCACTGCTAATGGGTTCTACGACATTGATCATGAGTTTATCATTTACATTAGTCATAAAACGGTTGTAACTGCTAAGTGGATCAAATACCGTTTGTTTATTTGACTCCATGGCAAGGTCTTGTTCAAACTCGTTGTCAAAGGCATCTTCAAAGTCGTCATTTGCTATTATATTTAGTGTAAATACTAAAATAAAAGTTATTAATAATTTCATAAGGATATTTTATCGTGGAAAGTACAATGGATCAACAATTATAAGTATTTTAAAAACTAAAGTATTCTTTTTATATTAAAATGTTAAAATTGTGTAATTATATTAATATTAAAATTGGTGTTGAAAAATGAAAAATAAAATCATTGAATTAAAAGAATTTGCTTATTTTCTAAGAATAAATAGAAACGATATTATTGAACAATGGTTGCTTTCTGAGAGTGTTGAAACAGTATTTATAAAACACTCTATGAAAGTAACTGACACCGATAAAAAAGTCTTTCATGACTTTTTAGATTGCTTTATAAGTGTGATGCAGTGGGAATTAACAATTGCAGAATGTCCTATAAAAATGAAATTTTTAAAACTTTTAAATGACAATATGTTCACATCATTTGAACTTTTCAATATGTTTGTTTCTTTGAAAAATGTGATATCGGATGTTTTTTACCACAAACAATTTTTGTCTTTTGGGTTATTAAAAGATTTAGAAAAAATATCTTTAGCAATAGCCAATGATCTTTCAGAAGTATATGAACAAATTCAAAAAAATGAGATCAATTTTAAAAACGAACACTCAAATCTACTCAATGAATACAAAAAAGCGGTAGATATAAGTAATATTGTTTCCAAGTCAAATACAAAAGGACTGATCACATATGTAAATGAAAAATTTTGTGAAATAAGTGGTTACAGTAAATCAGAACTTATTGGTAAACCCCATTCAGTTGTTCGCCATCCAATGATGCCAAGCAGTGTTTTCAAAGATATTTGGGATACCATAAAGTCAAAGCAAGCATGGCACGGTGTGATTACCAATATGAAAAAAGATGGTAAAAAGTACGTGGTAGATTCAACCATTATCCCCATTTTGGACATAGATGGTGATATTGTGGAGTACATTGCGATTCGTCACGATGTGACAGAATTTGAAGAAACAAAAGAGCAATTAAGTACCATTAATATGGCAATGAAAAATAAAGTGGATGAACTTTACAACATGACTGCCACACTTGAAGAAGAAGCTTCTATTGATGTTTTAACGGGTGCTTTTAACCGTGCTAAATTTGAAAAGTTTTTTGAGTATGAGATTGAAAAAACACAGATGAGTAAGAATATACTTTCAATGATGATTTTAGATATTGACCATTTTAAAGCGATTAATGATACTTATGGTCACAATGTGGGTGATGAAGTCCTTAAAGAACTTTCCGTATTGATCACAAAAAATCTAAAAAGAGTTGATATATTTGCAAGATGGGGTGGTGAAGAGTTTGTTATTTTATTACCAGGAACCACGCTTGATGGGGCGCAGGTATTGGCTGAAAATTTAAGAAAGATTGTTGAAGAGAGTCATTTTTCAATTGCTGGAAAAATTACCGCAAGTTTTGGTGTAGGGATCCATCAAAACAATGAAAGTAAAACAGACTTTTTCAAAAGGATTGATAAGCTTCTGTATGAGGCTAAAAAGAGAGGAAGAAATCGAGTAATCTCGTAACAATGAGATATGTTCAAGTACAAACTTTCGAAGATGAGGGCTTAAAAGTTTATCATCAAATGCGCGACAATGCGTTTGATAAGTTAAACTCTTTTGTCGCTGATTCTCCAAAAGTAGTCAATATTCTTTTACAAAGTGACTTAGACCTGATCAGTATTTTGGCAACCAAAGAGTATTATGATGAATATGAAAGCTTAATAAATACGCATGAGCATTTGATTTGTTACCTTGCAACCAAAGAACAGATGCAAGCATTGGTTGGGCACAAGATCCATCATAACTGCATGTTACATGGTATTCGTCCGAGCGAATCTCCTTTGTCTGATCTTAGTAACAATATTGTGATGTTGGATAAGATTACATCAAACGAAAATGTTGGATCTATTGCCAGAAGTATGGCAGGTTTTGGCGTTGGAGGTTATTTGTTGCCAAAAGAATCCCCACACCCTTATGGAAGGCGTGCTTTACGTGTTTCTATGGGTTATATGAGTCATTTAAAATACCACATCTATGAGAACATTATCGACACAGTTATGGAGTTGAAAAAAGATGGTTATAAAGTCTACGCAGCAGAACTCACCCACAACTCAATCCCTCTTCAAGAAATTAAAGTTCAAGAAAAATGGGTCTTAATTATGGGAAGTGAGGGACAAGGAATATCTCAAGAAGTGCTTGATGTATGTGATGAGATTGTCAGTATAGAGATGTTAGAGTGTGTTAAGAGTTTTAACGTATCGGTTGCCGCAGCGGTGTTGATCTATGAGTTTGTTATGAGTGGTTAGTTAAAACTCCCTAATTCGGCTATACTTTCACTATGAAAACACAAAACTTCTCCTCCCTAAACTTATCAAAACCAATGCTTGAAAACTTAGATAGCATGGGTTATAAACAGATGACGGCTATACAAGAAAAAGCCCTACCTTACATTTTAGATTCAAAAGACCTTATTGCTAAAGCAAAAACGGGTAGTGGTAAAACAGCTGCTTTTGGGATTGGCTTACTCTCTAAGTTGGATGTTAAAAAATTTCGTGTTCAATCTTTAGTTTTATGCCCTACGCGTGAACTAGCAGACCAAGTCGCACGTGAGCTTCGACAGATTGCAAAGTTTGCTCACAACATAAAGATTTTAACCCTTTGTGGTGGTGTGGCATTTGGTCCACAGTTAGGTTCGTTACGACACCAAGCACATATTATTGTGGGAACACCTGGAAGAGTATTAAAACACCTCAATAAAAAGACACTTAATCTTGAAAATCTTAACATGTTGGTTTTAGATGAGGCGGACAGAATGTTAGACATGGGTTTTATAGAAGAGATCCAAAACGTGATTGAATTTGCACCAAAACAAAGACAAAACCTTCTTTTTTCGGCTACTTATCCCGATGAGATAGTAGATCTGAGTAAAACCATTTTAAACGATCCCATAGAAGTGGCAGTTGAATCAATAGATCTACCTAATGAGATCAGTGAATACTTTTATGAAACAAATGAGAGTGATAAAGTGCAAACCCTTATTAATGTTTTTGCATCAAACCAACCAAAAGACGTGATTGTTTTTTGTAACACTAAAATAGAATGTGATGACTTGGCAGATGAGCTTGCCAAAAATGAGATCGATGCACTTGCTTTACATGGAGATCTAGAACAGTATGAACGTAACGATGTGTTAGTACAGTTTTCTAACAAGTCTTTACGTGTGTTAGTTGCAACTGATGTAGCTGCACGTGGGCTTGATATTAAAGATTTAGACATGGTGGTTAATTACAATATTCCCCATAGTCTTGAAACTTACACCCATAGAATAGGTCGAACAGGTCGAGCAGGAGCTAAAGGTATCAGTGCAACGCTTTATGTCGATCGAGAATTTGACAAAGTTGAAGAGTACAAAGATGAGAAGAGAATTTTTCTAAGTGCGCAAACATTGGATCAAGACAAAGCCTTTAAGATGAAACCTGAGTTTGTGAGCATGGTTATAGAGGGTGGGAAAAAGGATAAATTAAGAAAAGGGGACATTCTAGGTTCCTTAACGGGTGAACTTGGTTTAAGTGGCCAGAGTATCGGTAAAATCGATATTTATGATAGGCAAGCCTATGTAGCGATTAAACAAGATACGGTGAAAAAAATCACAAATAAAATCACAATTAAAAAGAAAAGATTTTCAAGCTGGATTTTGTGATAAAAATGTGACAATATAGCTCCAAAAATTAAATGTACTTTTATTTTTAGAGTGATAAGATTCTTTTATACTTTAAAACAGGGGGCATTTATGAAGTCTTTTGATAGAATCTTGTTTAAACTAAAGGTTTTTTTATTTAACATGAAAAAGAAAAATTTAAAAGTTTAAATTTCACACTTTATTTACACTTTTAATGTTTATAATAAAACCTAAGAAAGAGATCTACTAGACTAAATGTCTTCATGAAGAGTAGAACTCTTTCAATATACTTCCCTTAAAATTTAAGATTAGCGTCATTTTTTTCCCTAACTTTTGGCGCTATTCTTAGTTATTTTTCACTTCTTCTAAGATCCAATCCCATTTTCCATAGTTACTATCAGCGTTGATATGCCCTGCATTTTTTAACAGTTTCATCTCTATGGATAATTCTGCTTGAAGTTGTAAAAATTCACTTTCACTCATGTAGGGATCGTTTGTAGAACCAACAATAATGGCATCTTTTGCATAGATCTTTGAGGGTATGGAACAAGGAAAAAACTCTTTTAATTCTTCAATTGCACAGTGCATACTAGGTGGAGCTACTAAAAAAATCTTTTTAACTTCATGGGGCAGTTTTTCCTGATTTGCTAAATGAAACCACAAGGTATTGGCAAGAGAATGACACACAACAATATCGGGTTTAAACTCTTTTAGGGCATCTAAGAGTTCTTCACTCCATGAATCAATAGTGGGTTTGTCCACATCATGAAATTTTAAAAAATGAACACATCCGTACTCTTTGGCTAATTCACCGGCTAACCAACTTTGCCAATGTGGATAATCACTGCCACCCCAGCCATGAACGATTAAAACTTTTTTCATAAAAAACCTATTTTTTTAGAGCAGATTTTATCATAAAGTACACTATAAATAACCAAAGTGCAAGGCTACTTAGGGCATAAATGTAGCTAAATTCTTCATGGATATGAATAAGTGAGGCAGGATCGATTGCATTGACATCAAAGATATAATCTAATCCTAGTCCAAACAAAATACTTCCCATAATAATACTACCAAGATAGATGTAGAGGCTTTTAGAACCCAACATTTTTTTCACTACTCCTATGGTAACCGTATTGGTAGCGGGACCCGCTGTTAAAAAGACAAAAGCAGCCCCTGCACTTACTCCACTAAGCATCAAAGCGGCTGCAATGGGTAAAGAAGAGGTGGCACAAACATACATTGGTATTGCTATTGCGATAGCTATGGCATAGGAAAACCATGTATATTCTTTTAAGATCTCACTTAAATTTTCAGGGATAGCTATTGTTATAAGTGCACCGATTATAAGTCCCCAAAAAAGTGGTTTCGCAATATCGCTAAGAAGGGTACCAAAGGCGTAATTTAACGCTTTTTTTAATGAAAACTTACTTTTTTTATCTGAAGAAGAGTCACAACAACAAGAGTTTTGTGAGGTACTTAAACAGCTGTCTTGTTGAACTTTAACAGCTGATTGCATACTAAATCCCTTACTAAAAGTTTGTATTTTAAGGGGAACATGTTTTTTTTGATCTTTATCGTATATATTTGTGAGTATCCCTGCAAGTGTAGCTATAATCATAGACGTTAAAACTCGGTAGATCGTAAAAACCCAACCAAACATCCCATAAGTTGCCAAAATTGAATCAACCCCTGTAATAGGAGTTGAGATTAAAAAACTAAGAGTCGCACCCTTTGAGGCACCACTTTTTTTAATGCTTGTTGCAAGAGGGATAACACCACATGAACACACGGGAAGAGGTATGCCAAAAAGGGTTGACTTCACAACCGAGGTGATCGTTTCACTTCCTAAGTGTTTGGTAACTAAACTTTCAGGGACTATTTCATGCAGTATTCCTGCAAAAACAAGTCCAAAGAGAATGTAAAACGCCATGGCATTGCTAAGATCATAAAGTGCTATAAAAAATTCTAATATATATTCCATAATGTAAATTGTACATCAAGTATCTTATAAAAAGTTTGTATATGTAGTATAATTTCGAAAAAAAGAATACCAATTATGCAAAAACTTATCGATCTATTGGCTGAAAAAACACACTTAAAAAAAGAACATATAAACAATATTCTCAAACTACTTGATGAGGGTTGTACCATCCCGTTTATCGCGCGTTATAGAAAAGAGATGAGCGGTGGAGCGGATGATGAAGTATTAAGAGAATTTGAGACGATTTATATCTCGAGTAAAAATCTGCTTGATCGTAAAGAGGAGGTCTTACGGCTAATCTCCCAAAGAGCGCAACTGAGTGAGGCTATTAAAAACACTATAGCGCAAGCACAAACATTGCGATCGCTTGAAGATATATACCGACCTTATAAAGAGAAAAGGTCTTCTCGTGCCACGGTGGCGATGGCTAGAGGCTTAAGTCCTTTGGCAAACACGCTTCAAGGGGCAAAACTGACGAAAGAAGCCTTTGTAGATGAAGCAAAAAAATTTGTAAAGGGTGAGGTAAAAACCAAAGAAGAAGCAATTAGCGGGGCACAAGATATTTTAGCAGAGCGATACGCAGATAATGTACGTGAGCGTGAAGCTATTCGAAATTCACTTTTAAGGTTTGCTACATTAGAGGTAAAACGCACTAAAAACTTTGATGAATCGGGAAGTTTTAAAAACTTTGGAGCTAAAGATGCCAAGAGTGAAAAGGTAGCGTATATACCATCACATCGTTATTTGGCATTGATGAGAGGGGTTAAGGAAAAAGAGTTATCGCTAAAAATACGAACCGATGTAAAACGCATAGAAGAAAATATACAACAATACAAGATACCCCAACATGGTTCAAGTTCTAAAACATTGTTGTTTGATGCGTATAAAGATGGTTTAAAAAGACTATTGTTACCTTCACTTGAGAGAGAAGTACACGATGAGTTAAAAACCAAAGCCGATAAGGCAGCGATCAATGTCTTTGGAAAAAATCTTAACCAACTTCTTATGAGTCCCCCTTTAAGTTCAATGGTTATTTTAGGGGTAGATCCAGCTTATGTAAGTGGGTGTAAATTAGCTGTTATTGACAAAAATGGACACTATTTAGATTCGTGCGTTATCTATCCAACCAAGCCTAAAAATGATTATAAAAATTCAAAAGAGAAAGTACTGGCTTTTGTAAAAAAATACAAAATTGACGGAGTGGCAATAGGTAATGGAACAGGTTCTCAAGAGAGTGCGGAATTTTTTGCCAAAATAAACAAAGAAGAGGGAATTAAGCTCAAATACACCATTGTATCTGAAGCAGGTGCTTCGGTGTATTCAGCTTCTAAAATAGCAAATGAAGAATACCCACAACTTGATGTCACTATTCGTGGGGCAATCTCCATAGCATCAAGGCTTCGTGATCCTATGGCAGAGTTTGTAAAGATAGACCCTAAGTCTTTAGGCATTGGTCAGTATCAGCATGACGTGGATCAAAAACTTTTAGCTAAAAGACTTGATGATGTTACAGGCGATCTGGTTAACCGTGTCGGAGTAGATCTAAACTCCGCTTCGGCTTCTTTGCTCTCATATGTTGCGGGTATAGGTAAAAAGACCGCTCAAAATATTATTTTGTACCGTGAAGAGATCGGTACATTCTCTACTAAAAGTGAGTTGTTAAAAGTAAAAGGCTTAGCTAAAAAGGCGTATGAGCAAGCTGCTGGATTTATTCGTATTCACGATGGAAAAAATGAGTTTGACAACACGGGTATTCATCCTGAGAGTTATACGGTTGCAAAAAAATTAAAAAGCTTGGACCTAAAGAGTTTGGATCTCACCAAAAGCTCACAAGCATTAGGTGTGGGTAAAGAAACCCTGCAAGATATTGTAAAAGAGTTGTTAAAACCAGGGTTTGATCCAAGAGAGGATCTGCCAAGTATCCCTTTTAAAGAATCACTCAATGATATTTCACTTTTAAAAGAGGGTTCTATTGTGTCTGGGGTGGTACGAAATATTGCAGACTTTGGGGCATTTGTGGATATTGGTTTAAAAAATGATGGGATGATCCATATTTCAAAAATGAGTGAAAAAAGGATTTCACATCCTTTAGAAGTATTATCACTTAATCAGTATCTTCCACACATAGAAGTCCTCTCAATTGATAGCCAGAAGGGAAAAGTTTCCCTAGGCTTGATCTAGTAGAGTGTTGTAATACTTGGAAGCTCAAGTAGCGGTGCCCATGAAGCATTGGTATCGGCTGCTTCGGTTATGTTGTTGTCTTTGTGTTTATGTACACCTGCACCAAAAATTCCATCACCGTTATAATCTTCAAAATACCAGTTGTTTTTAACATTAAAGGTAAGTTGTATTTTACTCTCTTTTGTAATATTAAGATTTATGTTTTGAGTAAGTGTAAAAATGTCATTTGGGTTTAGCGTTTCATCATTCCATAGACTATCGCCACCAAATGGACCGCGTTGACGAGAAGTATCTGGATCGGGTGAAGCTGCGTACATTTTTGTTTGTGGAGCTATGGGTTCTAGTCTTGTGTGTATGGCATCATTGGCTATCCATCTTTTGCTTGGATCTAACCAACCAAGTTCAGTGTTATTAATATCGGTAATGGTTATATCCCCTTGATGATGTCCTTGTGTTGCATGAGTAGTGTTGTCATCACTCATGTACACACGAAATTGTGTGTAATTTCCTTCATTGTACATTTGCATATCTAACCAGTAGTAATACACTTGGGCAAAGGCAGATTTATAATTTCCTTGTGGTATTGTTATTTCACCTAAAGCTTTTGGATCGGTTATGTCAAACACAATAGAATCAGTTAAGGTTGCTTTGTTAAAAAGATATACTTTTTCATCATTGGAGTTTATTAAACCCATAGATTTAAACGCAACTTTAAATCCCCTTGGTGTTTCAAAAGCAACTTTACCCCCATCTTTATCACAATCGAGTCCTGCTGCATAGTGAGGTTCATCCTCATTTATTGCATCTGTTGGACAGTTTGTTATCAACGTGGCTTGTGCTTTTGTTGTTGGATCTGCGTAAGCTGTTATTATAAAGTTGGATACATTTGTACTTTGAGAAGCAATTGTTTCATCTTGTGAAATTATTATCGCTTCTTCATCGTTTATAGCTAAACCAATTTTTATATTATCTGGAAAATTATTTCGGTATTGCGCAGGCACTTTTTCAAATATGGCTTTATTCTCTTTGGCATAATACTGCATACCAATTTGACTTATCTTATTTATAATACTTGTTTTTCTAGCATTCATTTGGGCGAGGGCAGCGGTCACTTTTTGCGTGTCAGTGCCATCGGTTTGGTTACAGGTATCGTATGCTATCTTTGTCAGTGCATCTATTGTGGTGACAGCTGTTTTAATCACAACATTTGCAGAAACAGGTGGAGCCGTAAAACCAGTTTGGTTAAAACTATTTGCCGTTGTTTGGAATGAATCTAAGTTTTCTTTTGAGAGTGTACTCTTAATCGTACTTACCATGGCTGTTAGTATTTGGTTGACTTGGCTAGAGTTAATAAATTGTGTAGAACTAAGTTCACTAAGTCTTTTTGAGCCTTTCATAACTTTTAGCATACCGTATGTAGCGAGGGTTGCATGAAGTCTGACTAACTTGTCATTGGTGTTAAGTGAGTTGATACCACCCTCAAGCGGATTGGCAAATATATCATCATCGGAGAGGTTTTCAAGTCCAGCGTTTGTTAAAAGACCTCTGATCTGAGAGTTTGTTAGATCTTTGGTTTGTAGGGTGGTTAAAGGTGAGATAACATCTATCTTTGCATCTGCATCGACCACACCCGCAAGGCTTAGAGTGTAAGGCACGTCGTTGTGAAAGCCTTGTTGTTTCATAATAATATGTGAACCCACACTTAAGGGATTTGAAAAGCCAAACTTTCCATTAGAATCAGTGGTGGTTGAGGTTTGTTCGGAACTTTGGCACTGTGCATCTTTGTTAAGGTCTTCACAAAGAACAGCCCCTTTGATAAATGGATCGACTAAAACACCTTGAACAACTGAATTTGTGGTTGGTGTTGAGCTACTATCATCGGAACTAGTACAGCCTGTAAAAATGCTCAAACCAACTAATACAGTAAGAGCGTATGTAAGATACTTTTTCATCTTAGATCCTTTATATGTACTTTACATATTGTAGATCGACTTTGCTGAAAGTAAACGAAAAAAGACTAAAGAGCTTTATTCGTTATTTGTGTTAGCTGTTATAGCATTGGCTATACGCATCATCGTTTCGGTCTTTCCAATCACTGCCATAACCACGTCTAAGCCTGGTCCACCCATTTTTCCAAGAAGTGCTACACGAAGAGGTTGACCTATTTTTCCAAAGCCGATTTCCATCTCGTTAATGGTGTCTTCCATAAGGTGATGATAATCAGCAGGAAGGTGAGGATTTTCACTTGCAGATAGTTTTGCACCAAAAGTATTTAGTACAGTTATTGCATCCGCCTTAAACGCTTTTTTAGCTGCTTTTGCGTCGTAACTCTCTGGTGTAGCCAAGATCTCTTTTGCCAAGTCGGCAAGATCTGTTAACGTTTTTGCACGTTCTTTGAGTGCATCTAAAAGGATCTCTTTTTTGTCATGGCTAGTTAGTACTAAGTCATAGTTTGTAAGAAGTTCCGCTAAGTCATTGTTTGACATATTTTTTAGGTAGTGTGAGCTTAACCAATCAAGTTTTTCCGTGTTGTAGATCGAAGCAGATTTGTTAATGTCTTGAGGGTTAAAAAGCTCCACCATCTCTTGCATACTAAAGATCTCTTGATCCCCATGGCTCCATCCAAGACGCACTAAAAAGTTTAAAAGTGATTCAGGCGTATAACCCATCTCTTTGTATTGCATAACATCGGTTGCACCATCACGTTTTGAAAGTTTTTTACCCGCTGAATTGTGGATCATTGGTACATGGTAAAAAGCAGGGATGTCAAATCCAAGTGCATCGTAAACTACTATTTGTTTTGGAGTATTTGAGAGGTGATCATCTCCACGGATAACTTCGTTAATACCCATAAGTGCATCGTCTATTGCAACCACAAAGTTATAAGTTGGGCTACCATCAGCACGTGCAATAACAAAGTCATCTAAAATATCTTCAGCTTGAAAACTTATGTCGCCTTTTACACCATCGCGTACTAAGATCTCACCACTTAGTGGTGCTTTGATACGAATAACAGGATCTACCCCCTCAGGTGGTGTGCCATCAAAGTCGCGGTAACGTCCATCGTATTTTGTACGCTCGTTGTTTGCCATTTGTTCTTCACGGAGTGCATCTAACTCTTGGCGTGACATATAACACTTGTATGCCTTGCCTTCATCTAAAAGTTGCTTTATATATTTTGCGTAAATATCATCACGTTTACTTTGGTACTCTATCTCACCATCGTGCGCCAATCCCAGCCAATCAAATGCTTGTAAAATTGCCTGCGTTGCTTCTTCTGAATTTCTTGCTTTATCGGTGTCTTCTATACGAAGAATAAACTTTCCATTGTTTTTCTTTGCCCATAGGTAAGAAAAAAGTGCAGTTCTTAAACCACCAATATGTAAATATCCCGTAGGAGAAGGAGCGAAACGTGTTACAACCATGAAAAAACCTTTGTATAAATAGTTAGAGAATTTTAGGCAATTGTTGGTTAAAGCTTGGTAAAATATCGCCTTAAGATATTAATTTAGGATTTTTATGTACAAAATATTAGTAGTATTATTTTTTTCAACGGCACTTTTTGCGGAGTTGATTGACGGTGTGGCTATTACGGTTAAGGGTTCGCCTATTACGCTTTATGAGATCAAACAAGAGATGCAAAATGCTAACATAAGCGTGTCAAATGCGGTTAACCTTCTTGTGAGAAAGAAGCTTGAAGAAGTTGAAATTCAAGAAAGAAACATTCATGTAAGCAGTTCAGAAGTGTATGAAGATATTAAGCAAACGGCTTCACAAAACAACATGAGTGTGAGTCAGTTTTACGAAGCGGTACGAAACTCAAATGGACTTAGCTCAAGTGAATTAAAAGAGAAAATAAAGCAAAAACTATTATCGCAAAAACTTTATTCAGCGATCGCTTATTCATCGGTTTCTAAACCAAGTGAAACAGAGATTCAAGAGTACTACGACCTACATAAAGATGAGTTTACTCATCCCAGTGCTTTTGATGTTGTGATCTATGTTGCCAGTTCGGCGCAAAGACTAAAGGAAAAAATAGACAATCCTATGTTTTATGCACCCGATATTCAAACAAATGAACAAGGTCTTGAATACGCAAAGATCTCCCCTGAATTAGCAAGACTTTTGGCGCAAACACCTCTTCATACTTTTACACAAATTGTTCCAAATGGACAAGGGGGCTTTATGAGTTTTTATCTCAAAGCAGTGCACGCACCACAAGCGGGAAGTTTAGAGAGTGTTCAAAACCAAATTGTTTCACAGATCATGGCGCAAAAACGCGAGAGAGTATTAGGGGAGCATTTTACAAGAATGAAGTTAAATGCCGATATTCAAGAAATAAGATTACCAGAGTAGATGATGTTAGACGATCAAAATTTTATAAATATTGCCACAGAGATAGCTAGTGCATCAAAGTGTGTTTCTAAGCAAGTGGGCGCGGTTATAGTAAAAGATGGGCGTATTTTAAGTACGGGCTACAACGGAACACCTGCGGGCTATACAAACTGTTCAGAACATTGGAACGGTGCTTATACAAAAGATCATCATGAATGGTCAAAAACGTATGAGATCCATGCAGAGATGAACGCTATAATTTGGGCGGCACGTCAAGGGATTAGTATTGAGGGTGCTACTATTTATGTAACACTTGAACCGTGCGCGGATTGTTCAAAAAATATTATTGCAAGTGGAATAAAACGTATTGTGTATGCAAAATCTTATGAACACAATCATTCAGAGGTTATTTCTAAGTTTATTAAAGATAACGGGGTTATTATTGAAAAGTTAGAGGTTAAAGAATAGTTTAGAATCACTAAGGCTAGATCCATTAAAGGGGGACTTATGAGTGTTTTAGGACGTCAAGTTGTTAATGATACCTCTTTTGAGATCTATGCTTATGATATTTTGTACCGAAACGAAGAACACGACATAAACGTGAGTGACCTTCAAACCTCGGCTTCTTCTGTGGCAGCTGTACTTAATGACTTTGGATTTGAAAACGTTGTGGGGAACTACAAAGGGTTTTTAAGGGTAGATACGGAGTTTTTATCAAGTGACATAATCCACTCTATTTCAAAAGAACAATTCACTTTAATGGTACTTCAAAGCTCGTTTAGGGATAAAAAATTACCTAAAAAACTAGAAGAACTAACCCACAAAGGTTACCACTTTGGACTAAATGATACGGTGGTAAACAAACAAAATATTAAGCCTATTTTGTTTTTGATGAAGTATGTTCAAAGCATAAAAATAGATGCTTTAAACTCCGATGAACGCTATGTGGATCAGTTGATCCCAATGTTGAAAAGTCATGGAAAAACGATCATTGCTTCAAAAGTTGAAACCAATGAGATCTACGATCTGTATAAACATAAAGATGCCGATTATTTTCAAGGCTTTTACTTACAACGTCCAAATATTATTAAATCTACTTCATTTAATGCTTCACAAGAAGAGATCTTACGTCTTTGGAACTTACTTAAAAACAATGCAAACACCAAAGAGATAGTGCAGGAGTTGGAAAAAGATCATGCTTTGACACTAAAATTAATGCAGTTTATTAACTCCTCATTTTTTTCTTTTAGAACGCATATCTCTTCTGTCACTCAAATTATTAATCTTTTAGGAAGAGAAGCTTTAGGCAATTGGCTTTTACTCTTTATGATCTCCTCAAAAGACACACATAAACCTCTTAATTATCCTTTGCTTTTGATGGTGATTAACCGCACTGAGGTTATGACGGGTTTGTTGGAAATGATCAATCCAAAAGCTTCACAAGAGGAAAAATCCACCGCATACTTAGTGGGAATGTTGTCGCTGATCCATCTGTTGTTTGAAATAGAACACCGAGAGTTTTTACAAAAACTTCGAGTAAGTGCAGAAGTGGAAGAGGCAATGTTTGAAGCCAAAGGTTTTTTTGGACAGCTTTTAGTCTTTACGCGTTATATAGAAAATGCGGACTCAAAACACATAAAAGAATACATACAAAAGTATGACCTAGATCTAGCAAAAATGAATAAACTCATAGCCCAAGCGATGAAAAAAGTAAATGAGTTTGATAAAATGCTTCAAGAAAATTTTTAAGATAAGTGCTTTATCTTAATTTTATGTTATCTTAACTCTGTTAAAATCATTTTGTAAATTTATTACAGGGAAAAAAATGAAAATAACAAAATCACTATTGCTAACATTAGCATGTGGAAGCTCACTTTTAGCAGGTTCTCACTGGGGATACACAGGACATGAAGGTCCAGAACATTGGGGAGATCTAAGCCCAAAATATGGAATGTGTAAAGCAGGTAAAAGTCAATCACCTATCAATATTTCAAAAGAAGTAACGATTAAAACAGATGGACTAAAGCCAATAACATTTAACTACAACACAAGTGCGTCTGAAGTGATCAATAATGGTCACACCATTCAAGTAAATATTAACGAGGGAAGTAGTATTGAACTTGATGGAAAAAGATTTGATCTAAAACAGTTTCACTTTCACACGCCAAGTGAAAACCAAATAGAGGGAAAAAACTTTCCACTTGAAGCACACTTTGTACATGCTGCACAAGATGGTTCTTTAGCCGTTGTTGCACTTATGTTTGAAGATGGCGCAGAAAATAAGATGCTTAAGAAGATCTGGTCAAAAATGCCACACAAAGCAGGAGAATCTCACGTTTGTAAAATGTCTTCAGATATGTTTACAAGTATGATGCCGAAAAATAAAGCCTACTACAGATTTAACGGTTCACTTACAACTCCTCCATGTTCTGAGGGTGTTAGATGGTTAGTGTTAAAAGAGTATTCACATATTTCTAAAGCACAAACAAAAGAGTTCTTAGAACTTTTCCACCATGCAAATAACAGACCTGTTCAGCCAATCAACGCGCGTAAGGTTATGAAGTAATAAATAAAAGAGGGTACTTCATGCCCTCTTTATTTGTTAATAAAAGCTCCTTAAATCAACTGTTTTTTAATAAACTCCATATAGTGTCCCTCTTCATCTTCAAGTTCGTTATGCGTACCTGCTTGAACAATTTTCCCTTCATCAAGTACATAGATCATGTCAGCACCTTTAACCGTACTTAGTCGGTGAGCAATGGTGATCACGGTTTTGTTTTCTAGCATTGGTTGGAGTGTTGCGTAGAGTTTTACTTCGGTGTGTACATCCAGTGCAGAGGTGGACTCGTCAAATATAACAACGTCTGGATCAGCTATGATCATACGTGCAATACTTAGACGTTGTCTTTGACCACCTGAGAGTCTGATCCCGTGTCGTCCTACGATGGTGTCAAGTCCTTCACTCATCCCCTCAAGCATATTACTAAGTTGGGCAATTTCTATGGCTTTTTTGATCTGAATATCGCTAATACTTTCATCACCCATCGTAATATTAAAACGTAGAGTAGAGTTAAAAAGTATGGGCATTTGAAGCACCAAAAAGATCTTTGAGCGTAAAGAATGTTTGTCTAGTTCATCTATATTGATCTCGTTGTAGCTTAATTGTCCATTGTCGCGTTCGTAAAATCCAGAAATAACTTGAGCTAATGTGGTTTTTCCACTTCCACTCGCTCCAATGAGCGCGATTTTAGATCCATAAGGGATCTGCATTGAGATGTTTTGAAGTATGGGCTTTTCTTTAGCGTATGAAAAGTTAAGGTTTTTTAGTTGGATCTCAACACCTTTTGTACTTAGTTGTTTGTAAGAGGACTTTTCTGTTTTTAGGCTGAGGATTTTGTTAAGTCTTTCTATGGCAGACATGGCAGCAGAGTAGGAATATTGCATACCTAGTATGTCCTGTACGGGGGTCATAATAAACCAGATGTATCCAAACATTGCAAACATCATTCCTATGCTTAGATCACTGTACGCGACTAAAAGTAAGCCCGCTGCACGGAGGATCTCATACATTGCTAAAAAGATGGTGTACGAAAGGCGTTCATAAGCGATGTTTTTAAAGCCAAATTCGTTGGAGTTTTTTTGGACACGATCTGCATGGTTTATTGCTTGGCTAAAAAAATAGTTTTCTTTGTTACTTGCTTTGATCTGTCCATAAAGTTCGAGGGTTTCTCCAACATTGTCTTGAAATTTTTCTATGGCTGCATTTTCTCTTTTTTTTAAAATACCAACCTTCTTACTCATATTTTTACTTAAAAGCATAATGATCGGTTGAATCACAAGGATCAAAATTCCCATAATTGGATCTATGATCACCATAACCGCGCCAACAGCGAGTAACATAAGTATAGAAGCCACCAGTTTACTCGCCACATTCATAATAAAACCATCAAGGGTGTTTACATCGGTAATAAGATTGGAAGTTATGGCTCCGCTTCCGAGTGTTTCATACTCATTCATAGAAGCAATTTTTAGATGTTCTAAAAGTTGTTGACGTATTTTAAAGGTAACAAACTTGGCTATTTTGGTAAAAATTTTGGTGATCATTACGGTAAAAACGTAATAAATAAAACGTAAAAAAATAACCGCCAAAGTCACTATGGCAATATAGATAAAAGGGTTTGCTCCACTAAAAAAATGATCAATCAGATCCACAAAGTAAGCGGGTTTTTCTAAAAGAACTTCATCAACTAGCATAGGAAGCATTAAAGGGATAGGAACACTTATTAAGATGGCTAAAATGGTCAAAACCTGACCATAAATAAGTGTTTTTCTATCACTCAATATAAGGTTGAAAATGTAACGTAGTGTAATCTCTTTGTTTTTCATGGCATAATTATAGCCAATGTATTGGAGATTTTATCTATTTTAAATCACCATTAATAGTAGTAAATCCTAAGAGGTACCAGTCCTGAACTCCGCCTCTGTACCAAATGAGTTTTTCTTTTGGATAACCTAGATCTAGGAGATCTTTTATAGCCATTTTAGATTGTCCGCACCAGATCCCATTACAAAAAATGACGGCAGTTTTAGCTTCTGAGAAGTCATAGTTGTGATCTTTTAGATCACCAATTACTTTGATGTTAAATGTGTGAAGTACTTTGTCGAAATCTTCAGGAACATCCTCATCATACTTTACCTCTGTGTAGGGTATATTTACCGCCGAGGGGATTGTGGCATCCAAGTACCATTGTACTTTTCTAGCATCAACAAGGGTATATTTGTCTGGATCGTCACTGACTTTTTCTAAAAAATGCAGGACTTCAATCTCACCAATTGTTTTAAGTCCAAAAATCTGCATTGGTTGTACCACCCCAATGGTTGTAACAAAAGTTTTTTTGCATTTTTTTGAAACAGCTTCATTGGCTAAGTCCCCACCAAAAACTGTGTCTTTGACAATTTTAAGATGCGCACATTCAGAGGGCATCTCTCTTTTAACGGTTATATCTAAAGATTTTCCCTCATAAGTGTGAGTGACATCAACTCCATCAAATTGAAATTCTTTTAGATCTTGTGATAACAGACTCAATGGCTGAAAAAGAACGAGAAAAATTAAGGTATAAATAACTTTCATAATAAACTCCTTTTGGATGATTATAACACGCTTAATTCTACTTTTTAGCTAGGCTTTGAAGAGTAATGTATTAATAAAAGTTATACCAAAGAAAAAGCTTTGAGATCTACTTAGAGATAAGGAGTGTTTTTAGATATAATCGCAAAAATTTTTTATGAGGGATACTTGTTGAAAAAAGTTGCAGTTATCGGTGCAGGTTATGGTGGTCTTAGAGCGATTGAACATTTGGTAGGAAACAAAGAGATTTCCCTTTATCTATTTGATGAAAATCCGTATCATTATTTACAAACAGAAGCGTATGGTTACATTGCAGGAAGGTTTGATCTACACGATGTGGCACTTGATCTTAGAAATTGGTATTATGGATTTAAACGTCCTGTGACTTTTGTACAAGAAAAAGTACTCAACATAGACACAGACAAAAACCAAGTACATACAAAAGAACAAGCATACGATTTTGACTATGTGATCGTAGCTACTGGAGCGCGTACGAATTTTTTTAGTTTTATAAGCGGTATGGATAAATACGGTTATGGCGTAAAAAAACTTTTTCGTTCACATAGTTTTAGAACAGGCTTTGAGCAACTTTTATATGAAAAAATAGAAGGTTCAGACAAAAAACAAAACAGTATCAACCTTGCTATTGGAGGGGCTGGATTAAGCGGAGTAGAGATCGCTTCAGAGATGGCAGATGTGATCCAAAGACATGCAAAAAGTATTGGTGAATCGGTTAAACAGATCAAGATCTATCTCATCGATGCAAGCAATACAATCTTACCTGGCATGAGCCCTTATATTATTGAAAAAACGGTGGACAGACTAAATGATCTAGGGGTACAGATCATGACAAATACTTTTATTCAAAGTGTGGATGAACGTACTATCTATTTTAAAGATGGGGGAGAGCTTGATTATACTTTTATGATCTTTACAGGGGGGATATTAGCAAATAATATAGATCTAAATACAGAGTATAAAACTAACAAAATAGGGCAGTATTGTTGCGATGAAACTTTACGATTAAAAGAAAATATTTTTGCAATAGGTGATTGTTGTGAACTAAAAGATGCTAAAGGAAATCTCTTACCGCCAACGGCTCAAACTGCTGAGGGAAGTGCTGAATATGTAGCGAGTGCTATTCAAAAGCTTATGACAGGAGAATCACTTAAGGGATACAGCGGAAAAGTTGATGGTGTGTTTGTGGCACTTGGTGGACGTTATGCGGTGGGAGAGGTTTTTGGCGTTGTAAAAGTTAAAGGCTACTTCGCTTATATCTTAAAAAAATTGATCACAAAAAGTTACTATATAGGTTTAAAACTACGTTTAAATACAGGGTTTAAAAAACGTAACACAAACCTTACAAAGACCAAGTAAAGCTTATTCTACCCCAACTAGCAGTATTTTTTACGGTTACTTTAGAGCGTGTTGGGTAGAACTCTAAAGAAGCTTGTAGATCTTTGTAAAAAAGGTCAAAACTTAGTTTTCCACTTAGAAAAATGGCGGCATCAGACTCTGTTTTGTAACCATTTTTTTGGGAAATTTCATGGGTGTACATGTAGTTTATGTAGTTTACAAAAGTCCCAATATTAACAGCCCAACCGAGTTCTTTGTTTCTTGCTTTAAAGTTTAGATGGTGGGTGGGTGTCACACTCATAAGTGCACTTGGGGTGTTAAAGTTATAGGGCATATTTTTTCCAAATCGTACCAAAGTCCCAAAACCTGCTCCCGCATAATAACTCCCTAGATCTAAGAATGTACTGTTAAACCATTCGATGCGTGTGGTATAACTTAGTTTATGCTCGTAGGTTTTATACCCTTTAAGGTAGCCTAGATTAAAAGCCAAATAGTTGTCTATTTGATTGTCCCACCCTTTTGGTTCTTCACTTGCTGTTATTTTATGAACTACCTTTTGGATATGTTGGGCACCTGAGAGTGGACCAACTAAACCAACAGAAAAACGATAAGAATCAAAAGTAGTATCATCCCATGAGTATAAAGAAAAATGCAGAGCTAGTGTACCTGAGTACTGGACATCGTTGTAAATAGGTTCTGATTTACTAAGATCATTAGGAGTGAATATAATCTCTTGAACACTAATATTTGCATTGATGTTTTTTTTATCTAGATCCAGTAGTGGTAAGGTGTTTATAATATTTTTAAAGGCGCAAGTGTAGTGGTAAGTAAAGCTATCTTTATCGGCTTTTTTATATTCCTCTCCTGTCCATGAAAGAAAAAGGGCTGCTGTATAGGTGTCATCTGATTGAAAAAAGAGATCATTGTCTGTGGAAAAAGTTAATACATCGGCTTTGAGAAAAGAAACAACAAAGAAAATATAAAACAGGATTATTTTTGTTTTCATGGGGTATTTTACCCTAAGAATTTAAATAAAAAAGTTTGCTTAATTTATTAAGAAAGTTGATGTTCTTTTGTCCATAAATTTGATCTCATAGTTAAGACCGTTGTTGTTATAAGAATTTATCTCCCCTTTTAGCTGGTAAGTAACAAGGGAGTTTATAAGTTGTGTACCAAATCCTTTGTTATATTTGTCAAAGTTTATTCCTACCCCATTGTCTGAAATATGTAGTTTTAATTCTTTGTCGGGTGAGATACTTATCTGTATTTTAATAATAAGGTCTTTTTTATGATTGGGATGAGCGTATTTAAGACTGTTTGTTATAACCTCATTTACGATTAAGCCCAATGGAATAGAATTTTCAATACCTACAATGATACTTTGTGCTTCAAAAGAAAAATGCACTTTTTGATTATATATATTTTGTTGAGATAAGCTAATAAGGCTTTGTATGTAGTCTTTAAAATCGATGGAGTCTAAGTTTTGTGATTTATGGAGTTTTTCATGGAGAATACCCATGGATTTAATAGTTTGGATGCTATCGTCAAAGATCTGTGTTATTTTTTCATCATTAATTTTTTGAGATTGAGAGTAGAGGATACTTGCAACAATTTGAAGATTGTTTTTGACACGATGAGAGAGTTCTTTAAGCAAGATATTTTTGTTATTTAACTCTTGGGAAAGTTTTTGTTGTTGTAAAAAAACAGTTTTAGAAGAAGTTTCCAAAAGGTATGCCCCAGCAAAACCAAATGAAAAAGTTGTAAAAATCCAAAAATGGTGCATAAAGGGATCCACCATATTTGTATATGAAGTATAGGACAATCCTATAAAAGAGATAATAATACTTAAAACAGCCGTAAGTGTAGAATCTTTTAATCGCAAGCCAGACACACTAAATGTCCAAAAGATAATAAGATAAATGTCAATATGAAAAGGAGTATAGTATGTCAGCTGAGTAAGTGCATATGTATGAAAAGTGATTGCTAAAAGAATGGTAAAAATAAGAATAAGACGAATGGCTTTATCAGATTTTGTGTAAAAGGCTAAAAAAGCTATGAGATACAAAAATGAAGGTCCCAAAAATCTGTGATAATTAATAAGCTCTAAAATAATACCATGTGGAGCAAAATAGCTGTCAAAAATAGAAAGAAAAATATATAAAGTACCTGTTAGTAAACTAAGTACGGTTACTTGTTTAAGAAAAGCATCTTTTCTCCATTGATCGTATTGTTGATCTACTTTGGTATTAAAAAAAGACATCCCTAGGTAAAATCCTTGACAAGCATGTAACCCACACTGGTTATATTTTTAATATTAAGAGGAAAGATTTTTTTTCTAATACGTAAAATAGTATCTCTTATATTAGATTTACTCACATCTTTTTCTTTCCAAACTGCTTTTTGAATCTCTTCAGTAGAAACGGCATTGCCTTGGTTTAAACAAAGAAATTGAAGTAGTTTGGACTCATTTTTTGACAGTAAAACATTGTTTCCATGATGATATAAAGTACACTTTACCAGATCAAAAGTATAGCTTTTCCCTAATTTTACAATGGAAGTAGAATCTTTTTTTGGAACGCTTGAATGTTTTTGTTCTTTTTTTCTTTGAGCAATAGCAACATTTAATACCGTTTCAATATCTTTGTGTACAAAAGGTTTAACAATAAATCCATATATATTTGTTTGTGTGGCTTCTTCTATGGTAGAAGAATCATCAAAAGCAGTGATATATATGATGGGAATATTTTTTTGTAGATTTATCTTTTGTGCGAGGGTAATACCATCACATGGACCATCAATATTGATGTCCATAAATATAAAATCGACATTGTTCTCATTTAAAAATGCAAGGGCTTGTTCTGCATTACTAACCGTTTTAAGGACTTTATGTTGAAGTGTTTGTAAAATTTGCGTGATGAAGTTAGCGGTCATCCACTCATCTTCAACAACTAAAATATTATAATTTTTTTGTGACATAAAACAAATTATACACAAATAAAAATGTACAAAGCTTGTTTTGAACTGACAACTAAAAGATATAATAGATAAATAAAAGTATTTTTACATAAACCAGTGGTGATATTAGATTTATTGGTTGCTGTTTAGTAAGGGTGGGGTATGCAAAAATATAAAAGCTTAGTACTCGTTATGCTAGGGATTATGGTTATATATGGTTTTCGTGATAATGCAGATACTTTCTTCAGCCATAACAAAACAAAACTTTTATCATCTTCGGTTATGTGTGTTAAAGGTGCTCCCAGTGCCATTGATATTATGGGTTATGAAACCCTAGAAAATGGTGAGGTAGTTGCAAAAAAAGACAATAATACAGCGGTTGTGATCTACCATGATGTTAATGGTGTAAAAAAAATATGTTTACTTGATAACAATACTAGTGGAGATACATTGCGGTAAAAATTTTATTATAAACGCTTCTATCTAAATTACTGAATTAAAGTTTGTTTAGTTGATAGGAGAGATTCCAGTCTTCATGAAATAGCTATTAATTTTAGATACAATGTAGCAATTAATTTATAGGTTATTTAATGGGCGAAGAGAACAAAAAAAAGTTAGAACAACAGCTTTGGAATATAGCAAATGAACTCAGAGGTAAAATGGATGCAGATGAGTTTAGAGATTATATTCTTGGATTCATTTTTTACAAATACTTATCAGAAAAAATAGAAGAGTTCGCAAATGAACTTTTAGCAGAAGATGGTATCAAGTTTACCCAACTTGACTGTTCAACTAATGAAGAACATAAAGAGATGTGTGATGCTATTAAAGAAGATAGTATAGAACAACTTGGGTATTTCCTAAAACCAAATGAACTGTTTTCAGCAATGGCAGAAAAAGGGAATGCAGATACAAACAACTTCATCCTTGAAGATTTAACACAAGTACTAAGACATATTGAACAATCAACTATGGGTAGAGAAAGTGAAGATGACTTCGAGCATCTATTTGAAGACCTTGATTTAACTTCTACAAAACTAGGACGTACTGAAGAAGCTAAAAATACACTTATCTCAAAAGTGCTTTACCACTTAGATAATATAAACTTTGAACTTAAGAACCATGATAGAGATGTACTTGGAGATGCGTATGAGTACTTAATAGCAAAATTTGCATCAGGAGCTGGTAAGAAAGCTGGAGAGTTTTATACACCTCAAGAAGTTTCTAAAATATTAGCAAAAATAGTAACTACTAAAAAATCAAAATTAAAATCAGTATATGACCCAACTTGTGGTTCAGGCTCATTACTTCTTCGTGTATCCAAAGAAGTAGAAGATGTATCAAGTTTTTATGGTCAAGAACTAAATAGAACTACATACAACCTTGCAAGAATGAATATGATTATGCACGATGTACATTATAGAAAGTTTGATATAAAACAAGAAGATACATTAGAACAACCACAACATATAGATGAAAGATTTGAAGCAATTGTAGCCAACCCTCCATTTTCTGCTCAATGGTCAGCAAATCCACTACATATGAGTGATGATAGATTTTCACAATATGGAAAACTTGCCCCTAAAAGTAAAGCAGATTTTGCATTTGTACAACATATGATTCATCATCTAGCTGATAATGGTACTATGGCTATTGTATTACCTCATGGGGTATTGTTTAGAGGAGCTGCTGAGGGTCATATAAGAAAGTATCTAATTGAAGATAGAAACTACCTTGATGCAGTTATAGGGTTACCAGTAAATATCTTTTATGGTACATCAATTCCAACATGTATTTTAGTATTTAAAAAGTGTAGAGAAGATAGCCAAAATGTGCTTTTCATAGATGCGTCAAATCATTTTGAAAAAGCTAAAAATCAAAACTATCTAAGAAGTGAAGATATAGAAAAAATAGTATCTACTTTTAGAGATAGAAAGGTAGAAGATAAATACTCTCATCTTGCTTCACTTGATGAGCTAAAAGAGAACGACTATAACTTAAATATTCCAAGATATGTAGATACATTTGAAGAGGAAGAGCCTGTTGATTTAGATGCTGTTTCAAAAGAGTTAAAACAGCTTAATACAGATATGAAATCTACTGATGAAACTATAAAAAACTTTTGTAGAGAACTAAATATCTCTACACCATTTTAAAGGTATTTATATGAGTAAAATACCAAAGTTGCGATTTGAAGAGTTTAATACTGTAAATGAAGTTTATGTATTTGAAGATATATTTAGTTTTTCTACAGGGAAAAATATAAAACAAAATGAAGCATCTCCTGATTTCAAAATTCCTTGTGTAAGATATGGCGAGTTGTACCATATGTATGGAGAAGTTATCTCAAAAGTTGTGAATAAAACAAATTTGGATAAATCTGAACTTTCATTTAGTGAAGGAAATGAGATATTAATGCCATCAGCTGGTGAAGACCCATTAGATATTGGTTCAGCATCTGCATTAACTATTAAAGATGTCGCAATAGGTAGAACAATCAATATTTTAAGACCGTTAAATAAAAATGTATATTTACAGAAGTATGTATCATATTATATAAATGAGAAGTTAAGAAAAAAGATATCAACATTAGCGAAAGGTTCAAGTATTAGTAATGTATATAATTCAGATTTAAAGAAATTAAAAATACCATTACCTACTTTAGAAGAACAAGAAAAAATAGCTTCTTTCCTAACTTCTATTGATACCAAAATAGAACAACTTACAAAAAAAGAAAGCTTACTAAAAGAGTATAAAAAAGGTGTAATGCAAAAGATATTTTCTCAAGAGATTAGATTTAAAACTGATGATGGAAGTGAGTTTTGTGAGTGGGAAGAAGTTAAATTAAGAAAATTACTAAAAGAGAGTAAGATAAAATCCACTTCAAGTGGTCAATATGAGGTTCTCTCTTCAACAAAAGATAATATTGTGTTACAGAGTGAATATTTTAATAGAGAAATTGCAAGTAAGGATAATACAGGATATAAAATACTTAAAGTTAATCAACTTGTTTTTAGTCCTCAAAACCTTTGGATGGGAAATATAAATGTTAATACAAAATATGATGTTGGTATAGTATCTCCCTCATATAAAATTTATGACTTTAAGCAAAATTTGTTAGTTGACTATGGAAAATATTTTTTGAAAACTTCTAGAATGATGTATGAATATGGGCAAGCATCAGAACAAGGAGCAAGTGTAGTAAGAAGAAGCCTCAATATTGACTTGTTTAATTCTATAAAAGTTTCTTTGCCTTGTGTAAAAGAGCAAAATAAAATAGCAAACTTTTTATCTTCAATAGATACTAAAATAGAACAAACAGGGAAACAATTAGAAAAAATAAAAGAGTTTAAAAAAGCACTTTTGCAACAGATGTTTGTGTAGAGATAATATAAAAGAGGTTTTATGCAAGAATTAAAAAAACTAATTATTGATAATTTATATAAATCAAATTTTTATGATGCATTGGTAAATATTCAAAAATTAGAAGACAATGTCCCAAAGGAACAAGAATTCTTATTTTTTTACTATTATTTATATGATTTAATGAGTTGGGTTAGTCAACATAAAAAGCATGAATCAATCGATGAAATAAATAGAAATAAAGAAAAATATTTTAATAGCATTGTAACAATTAATCTTAATGATAAGTCAACTACATATTTGCAATTATATCTTTTTTTGGAGAAAAACTTTAGAACTTTAGAACGTTACACGTGGTTTAGAAAATATGACAAGTCAAAATATTTATTAAAGAAGGCATTAAAAGAAAATCAAAATAATATTGAAGGACAGTTTTATCTACTTTTGATTGATGAAAAAAATAAAGAATGTTTTGACTTTTTAAATAACAATACATTAGATACTAAAATTGTACAAACATTCCTTAATCGTCTTTGGTATAAAGAAGAATTTATAGATGATTCTCAACAACTTAAAGAAAAATATAATCTCAATACAGAACAAAGTGATTTTTATTACTATATAGAAAAAAAAGATTACAAGTGGTTATATAAATATTATAATAAAAATGAAGAACAAAAACTTAAAAGTAATAACATTTCTTATGGAAAAGTTTGTTTTGAATTAAAAAAGTATGATGAAGCAATAGAATATTATGAGAATCAAGGTAGCAAAAATAATAATGATTTTTTTATATTAGGTGAATCCTATAAAAAACAAAATCAGGAAGAAAAAGCAATAGAATGTTATAAAAATTATTATAATGATTTTAGTTCAGGGGCTTGGAAAGATGGCATAGAAAAGTTATTTGAACTTCAAGGTTATGATGAAATTAAATATATACTTAAAAAAGAAAAATCTAATCTTCATAAAGAGTATAAACTATTTTATGAATCAAAATTATTATATATTGAACAACAATATACAGATAGTATAAACTATCTTAATAGACTAAAGATTGATAAACTACATAATCACCATAATAAATTAAAAAAAGATATTTACTTCTTATACATTAAAAATAATTATAAAGTGACTCATAATAGTATTATAAGGTCATACAATAGAATAATTGATGAAAAATATTTTGAAGCTGATAATATTTTTGGATTGAATTATACTATCTTGTCATCATTCCAAGAGATGCAACAATATATAAAAAAACTAAATATTGAATATAATAATGAGTTTAAAAAAGAAACTGATTCTTATAATAATAAAATCCACAAATTATATATAAAAAAAATACAAAAAATATATTATATAGCTAAAAAATGTAATGTAAAATTAAGTGAAGATAGAGAATTATATTATTTATCAGTATTTGAAAATTTAAAATCATTAAAGAAAAGAATTGATATTTTTAAAAGTAGAGTTAAAAATGACATTGAAAATCCAAAGTATTATTTGGAACTTGGTAAGTTGTATCATAAAAAAACTCAAATAACTCACAAAGGATTCAAAAAAACTATTAAATATCTTGAATATGCAATTAAATTAGCAGAAAAATATTTTGTGAATCTTGATGGAGAAGCTGAATTATTATTAGTAAAAATGAAGAAATCTAAAGTGGATAAAAAATGTTTATTTGATAAAAGTATAAAAGATTTTATTTTTTATAATTCATATCAAAAAGACACAAGAACCATATATTTTTCACAAACATTATATAAGTATCAAAGTTTTTCAGTAAATACTTTATCAAGTCTATCTGAGAACTATTTGTATTTTGCAAACCCTAATCAATTAAATGACCCTTTTGATGTTGCATCAGTATCTTTAGAAAAACAATTTAAAAACTTGAAGTTAGATAAAAGTGATTTTAAATTATGCTCATTATCTAAACTTAATGATAATAAATTAATGTGGTCACATTATACACAAGAACATACAGGAATATGTATTGGATATAATTTTTTATATTTACCAAACCATGTGGGAAAAGAAGAAGTTAAATATAAAAATACTAATTTAGACGAAAGTGAAATATTTAATAATCTTATAGAGTATTGGACTATAAAATCTGAGGACTGGGAATATGAAAAAGAAATAAGACTATTACATTATGGTAAAGAACAAAAGGTTAATTATACTTTTAATATTAATGAAGCCATTAAAAAGAATTTAATTGCATTAGAAATTGAATCTATAACTTTTGGTTTAAAATTTCAGAATGAAATGGTTTTAAAACCAATTATTTTAGACATAGAAAAAAAACAGAAAAGAAAAATTAATCTTTTTAAAGCAAAAATAGTTGAACAAAAATTGACTATTAAAAAAGTAAAGATATAAAATAGGATTAATATGGGTAAACAATCAGAAACAATACTAGAAGAAAACCTATTAAAACAACTTGAAATACAAAAGTATGAAAATGGAGGATACAATGGAAGAAAATAATATCATAATTTACAATACAGTAGATGGAAAAGCCTCTGTATCACTTTTGACAAAAAATGGAACAGCTTGGTTAAATCAAGCCCAATTAGCAGAACTGTTTGGAAAAGCAAAATCAACTATAAGTGAGCATATAAAAACAATTTTTGAAGATGAAGAACTAGATGAAAAAGTGGTTGTTCGGGAATTCCGAACAACCACTAAACATGGTGCAATAGAAGGAAAAACTCAAAATAAAATTTTATTTGCTATTACAGGACAGACGGCTGCTGAAATTATAGTTAGTAGAGCTGATGCAGATGAAAAGAATATGGGAATCGAAAGTTACAAAGGTAAAGTTGTACGAAAACAAGATATTTATACAGCAAAAAACTATTTAAGTGAAGATGAACTTGATAGTTTAAATCGTTTTGTTGTTGTATTTTTAGAAACAGCAGAGCTTAGAGCTAAAAATCGTCAAGATATTACTATGGATTTTTGGCAGAGTAATATTGATAGAATTATTGAGTTTAATGATAAAAAACTTCTAAAAGGTTATGGAAGTATCAGCCATGAACAGATGAAAAATATGGTTACAAAAGTTTATGAAATTTTTGATAGTAAAAGAAAAGTATTAGATGCCCAAGAAGCAGATAATCAAGATATGAAAGAGCTTAAACAACTTGAAGAAAGAGTGAAAACAAGATGAGCAAACAAAGTGAAGCAGTACTAGAAGAAAATCTTTTAAAACAACTTGAAATATTAGAATATGAAAGAGTTGTTATAAAAGATGATAAGGCATTGGAAGAGAACTTAAAAACTCAACTTGAAAAGCATAATAAAACTACCATATCAGATACAGAATTTAAAAGAATACTAAATCATCTAAATAAAGGTAATGTATTTGAAAAAGCTAAGATATTAAGAGATAAGTTTAATCTACAAAGAGATGATGGAACTACTAAATATATAGAGTTTTTAGACTCTGAACACTGGTGTCAAAATCTTTTTCAAGCAACTTCTCAAGTTACAGTAGAAGGAAAGTATCAAAATAGGTATGATGTAACTATACTTATAAATGGTTTACCCCTTGTACAAATAGAACTTAAAAGAAGAGGAGGTGAGCTTAAAGAAGCTTTTAACCAAATCAATAGATACCAAAAACACTCATACAATGCAAATAATGCCCTTTTTAGATATGTACAGATATTTGTCATATCAAATGGTGTTAATACAAAATACTACTCAAACAATGAAAGACAATCTTACGAGCAAACATTTTATTGGAGCGATAGAGAAAATAAAAATATTGAAAATTTAGATGAGTTTACAGATACTTTTCTTGAAAGATGTCATATCTCAAAAATGATATGTAAATATATAGTTTTAGCTACAGAAAAAAAGATACTGATGGTTCTAAGACCTTATCAGTTTTATGCAGTTGAATCTATCATAGATAAAGTCAATAATTCAAATGATAATGGTTATATTTGGCATACAACTGGAAGTGGTAAAACACTCACTTCATTTAAAGCATCTCAAATACTTATGAAACTTCCAAAAGTAGCCAAAGTAGTATTTGTAGTAGATAGAAAAGATTTAGACTATCAAACAACAAAAGAGTTCAATAGTTTTAGTGATGGCTCAGTTGATGGTACAACCAATACTACGACACTTGTAAAACAACTAAGTGATGATACCCCTTTAGTAGTTACAACCATTCAAAAACTAAATACCGCCATATCAAAAAACAAATATTTAGAATCAATGAAAAATATAAAAGATAAACATGTAGTATTTATATTTGATGAGTGTCATAGAAGCCAATTTGGAGATACCCATAAGGCTATAGTGAAGTTTTTTACAAATCATCAAATGATAGGATTTACAGGTACTCCTATATTAAAAGAAAATGCCACAGGATTACAAACAACTGAAACCCTTTTTGGTGAACCTCTTCATAAATATGTAATCACAGATGCTATTGCAGATAAAAATGTATTGAAGTTTTCTATAGAGTATATAGGAAGATATAAAGAAAAAGAGGGAAAAGAAAGCTATATAGATACTGATGTTGAAGATATAGATATAAAAGAGTTAGAAGATAGTACCCAAAGAATAGAAAAGATAGTAGATTTTATTATACAAAACCATGATAGAAAAACACATAGCAAAGAGTTTACAGCTATGATGTGTGTTAGTTCTGTTGATACCCTTATAAAATATTATGATATATTTAAAAGTAAAAAACATAATCTAAAAATAGCTACGATATTTTCTTATGGAGCAAATGAAGAGAGTAAAGATGCAAATGGTGAAACAGATGGGAATAGTGATGAACCATTAACTCCACATAGTAGAGAAAAATTAGAACAATATGTAGAAGACTATAATAAAATGTTCACATCAAGTCAAACAATCAAAGACTCTGATGGATTTTATAAATACTATAATAATATAGCACAAAAAGTAAGAAATAAAGAGATAGATATACTTCTTGTAGTAAATATGTTTTTAACTGGATTTGATAGTCCAAAATTAAATACCCTCTATGTAGATAAGAACTTAAAATATCATGGACTTATACAAGCATTTTCAAGAACAAATAGATTACTTAATGAGAGAAAATCACAAGGAAATATAGTATGTTTTAGAAAACTAAAACCAGCTACAGATGAAGCTATAAAACTATTTTCAAACAAAGAAGCTATAGGTGTTATTACTATGGATCCTTATGAAGATTATGTAGCTAAATTTGATTCTATTTATGAAAGACTTATATCTTTAGTTCCAACAATAGATGAAGTGAATGAGTTAAGAAATCAAGGTGATGAATATATCTTAGAATTTGTTCAAATTTTTAGGGAGATAATGAGAACTAAAAATATAGTTGATGGTTTCGCTGATTTTAAATGGTCTGATTTAAAAATGGGTGAACAAGAGTTTGAAGATTTCCTTTCTAAATATCTTGATATAAAACCTGCAAAAACATCAAATGATAAAGAAAAAACATCTATTTTAGATGATGTAGATTTTGAGCTTGAACTTATACATAAAGATGAAATCAATGTATCTTATATCTTAAAACTTTTAGGTGAAATAAAAGATGAGAAAGATGAAGAGAAGGTTAAAAAACAAAAAGAGAATATCTTTAATATCTTAAATAATAATCCTCAACTTAGAAGTAAAAGAGAACTTATTGAAAAGTTCATAAATGAAAACCTTGCTAACATCAAGAATACGGATGACATAGAGCAAGAGTTCGAGAAGTTCTGGGATGTGGAGAAAGAGAAAGCATTTAATGAGCTTTGTGAGCAAGAAAATCTTCAAAGTGATAAAGTTAAGCAAGTTATAGATACATATATCTATGATGAGAGAAAACCACTTGCTAATGATATAGCAGGAACTCTCAAAGTCAAACCAAAACTTTTAGAGCGTAAAAAAATAGTTCCGAGGGTTCTTGATAAGATTGTTGATTTTGTAGATAAGTTTTTTGAGAGATAAGAATGTATTTACAGAGTTTTACAAAAGATACTGACGAATAGCTGCCGAAAATAAAAATATTTTTTTCTTAAAAAGATTGTTTTGGTTCGTTGTTTAAGTAGTTTGGGGATATTTAAAAAATGGTGGACCCTCAGAGATTCGAACTCTGGGAGGTATGACCCTCGCCGGTTTTCAAGACCGGTGCATTCGACCAACTCTGCCAAAGATCCACGCGTTGTTTTGATAAGAAATTATTAAAACTGGAGGTGCCACCCAGATTTGAACTGGGGATAGCAGCTTTGCAGGCTGCGGCCTTACCACTTGGCGATGGCACCAGTCACAATATTCAATCAATGGTGCCCAGGGCCGGACTCGAACCGGCACAGTATTGCTACCGGGGGATTTTAAGTCCCCTGCGTCTACCAATTTCGCCACCTGGGCATCGTGAGTGTTATCACAGTTTAACAATTATTTATATGGAGCGGGAAACGAGGTTCGAACTCGCGACCCCAACCTTGGCAAGGTTGTGCTCTACCACTGAGCTATTCCCGCATTTTCCAGCTTATTTCCATAAGTGAGCTGGAATTATAGCGGGTTTATTTTCATTTGTAAAGAGTTTTTAGAAAAAATTTTAAAAAAAGTGAAAATGATGTTATAATCTCAGTAATTATATATAGTAAAAGGATTATTATGAGAAGTGATATTATTAAAAAAGGGTTCGATAAAGCCCCACATCGTTCACTACTTCGTGCAACAGGTTTAAAAGATGAAGATTTTGATAAACCATTCATTGGAATTGCAAATTCTTACATTGACATTATTCCGGGGCACTTTTTCTTACATGAATACGGTGAAATAGTTAAAGAAGCTATTCGCGAAGCGGGTGGAGTGCCATTTGTATTTAACACTATTGGTGTTGATGATGGTATTGCTATGGGACATGAAGGTATGCTTTATTCTTTACCTTCACGTGAAATTATCGCTGACTCTATGGAAACGGTTATGAATGCTCACCAGTTAGATGCAATGATCTGTATCCCTAACTGTGACAAAATTGTACCGGGTATGATCATGGGAGCACTTCGTGTTAATGTTCCTACTATTTTTGTTTCAGGTGGTCCAATGGCTGCAGGGCATAAAAAAGATGGAACACCCATAGATCTAGCAACGGCTTTTGAAGCAGTTGGACAACATGCCGAGGGCAATATGAGCGATGAAGAACTTTACGAGATCGAATGTGAAGCTTGTCCATCGGGTGGTTCATGTTCAGGTATGTTTACAGCAAACTCTATGAACACTTTATGTGAAGCTATGGGTATCGCACTTCCAGGTAACGGAACTGTTTTAGCTATGACTCCTGAGAGAATAGAGATGGTTAAAACTGCTGCAAAAAGAGTAGTTGAACTTGCTAAAATGGAAAATAACGAGAAGTATAATTTTAAAAATATTTTAAATGAAAAAGCAGTTCATAATGCTTTTGTTGTAGATATGGCAATGGGTGGAAGCTCAAACACAGTACTTCATATGTTAGCAATAGCAAAAGAATCTGATGTTGATTTTCAAATAGAAAATATAAATGCAATAGCTGAAAAAGTATCGCATATAGCGAAAATTTCTCCATCATTAACGACTGTTCACATGAAAGATATTGATGATGCAGGTGGAGTTAATGCGGTAATGAATGAAGTATCGCGTAGAGGAAATATTTTAAATTTAGATGCCTTAACTATAACGGGTGAAACACTAGGCGAAAGAATTAAAGATTCTAAAATATTAGATGAAAACATTATTCATAAAAATGAAAATGCTTATTCTCCTGTTGGTGGATTATCTATCTTGTTTGGTAATTTAGCATTAGAAGGTGCTGTTGTTAAAAGTGCTGGGATTGATCCAACAATGCGTCACTTTAAAGGTACTGCTGTTTGTTTTAACTCTCAACCAGAAGCACTTGCAGGGATAATGAGTCATAAAGTTAAAGCTGGCGACGTTGTAGTTATTCGTTATGAGGGTCCAAAAGGTGGTCCTGGTATGCAAGAGATGTTAGCTCCTACTGCGCTTATTCAGGGGATGGGATTAGGATCTAGTGTAGCCCTTATCACTGATGGTCGTTTTTCTGGTGCTACTAAAGGTGCTTCAATAGGTCATGTTTCTCCAGAAGCTGCTGAGGGTGGACTTATTGCCCTTATTGAAGATGGTGATGAGATAGAATTAGATGTAGATAAACATGTATTACAGTTAAATGTAAATGATGAAGAATTATTAAGAAGAAAACATCACTATAAACCTTATAAAAATGAAGTTAAATCTAAATGGTTAAAACGTTACCAACTTTTAGTATCAAACGCATCAAATGGTGCAGTTTTAAAAACGGAATTATAATTTTCTTAAAAACACACTCTTTTTAGAGTCGTGTTTTAACACTTCAAATCCACTCATTTTTGCTAATACTTCAAAAGTATGAGGTCTAAAAAAACAGATATGTGTCGGGTCATTTTTGTACCACCATTTTTTAAAATCTTCTGTATCATTAGTATGAAACTGAGTCATTAAAGCTAAATACCCACCACTTTTTATATGCGATGAAAAAAACTCAAATATATCTTTTGTATCTTCAATGTGTTCTATAACCTCGGTAGATGTGATTAGATCATACCTTTTGCCCTCATATACTTTTTGTGGTGAGAAGTATTTATCGTATAGATCTACATTTAGATTCTTTGCTTTTAAAAGTTCACTGAACACGGGTCCCGGACCGCTTCCAAATTCTAAAACATTTTTTATCTCATCAATATTTGTTCCAAAGGTTGCATCAATAAAGTTTTCAAACATCTCTACATAACCGGGTGAATCCATGGTGTTGTTATGATGGTTGTATTGTTTTAGTTCATTTTCTTTACTAACAAAATTACTTGGATTTTTAAAAATAAATTCACACTCACGGCAGTGAAAAAACTCCCAATTGTTTCGTAGATCCATGATAGTGATTACGGGATTGTTACATAGTTTACATTGCATTTATCGACTTTGAAGTGATTTTTGGCTATTATAGCAAAAATTTTTATACAGGGACACAAGAATTTGGATGCTATTGCACTAAGACACAACGACGAAATCATCGATCTTCAAACAGCAAGAGAGATCGGTTTCGAAGGTGAAGCTATAGAGTTAGACAACTCACCAGAAGCACTAGATGTACTTCGTCACTCGACTGCACACCTTATGGCACAAGCTATAAAAAACTTATATCCAGATGCAAAGTTTTTTGTAGGACCAACAGTAAAAGAAGGTTTCTACTACGACTTTAAAACATCTGAGGAAATAGGTGAGGCTGATTTAAAACGCATTGAAAAAGAGATGATCAAACTTGCGAAGAAAAAGCATGAGATCGAAAAATATTCAATTTCAATGGAAGAAGCAAAAGAGAAGTTCAAACATGATGAACTTAAACTTGAAGTAATGAAACGTATCCCAGATGATACAGTTAGTATTTACAAGCAAGGTGAGTTTGAAGACTTATGTCGCGGACCACACTTGCCAAATACGAAACTTATCCGTTTTTTCAAACTTCTAAAGTTGGCAGGTGCTTACTTAGGGGGAGATTCTAAAAATGAAATGTTGACCCGTATATATGGAATTGCATTTGCCGATAAAGAATCTCTAACAGCACACATGGATATGTTGCGTGAAGCTGAAAAACGTGATCACAGAAAAATTGGTGCAGAGATGAAGCTTTTCACATTCCGTGAAGAGATTGGTGCAGGTTTTCCACTATGGCTTCCAGCTGGAGCACGTCTTCGTTCTCGTTTGGAAGATCTACTTTTTAAAGCACATCGTAAACGTGGTTACGAGCCAGTACGTGGTCCAGAGATGTTAAGAAGTGATCTATGGAAAACATCAGGACATTACCAAAACTACGGTGAAAACATGTATTTTACTGAGATTGATGATGTGGAGTTTGGTGTAAAACCTATGAACTGTGTTGGGCATATTAAAGTATATGAAGATGAACTTCATTCATACCGTGATCTACCAATCAAGTATTTTGAATACGGTGTTGTTCACCGTCATGAGTTTACAGGTGCACTTCATGGACTTTTTCGTGTTCGCGAATTTACTCAAGATGATGCACATATTTTTTGTACAGCAGATCAGATTGAAGAACAGATTATAGAAGTAGTTGATTTTGTTGATAAAATTATGTCAACTTTTGAATTTGACTATAAAATGATGGTTTCAACTAAACCAGAAAAAGCCGTTGGAAATGATGATGTTTGGGAAGTTTCTACAAACGCACTTAAAAATGCAATGGATAAACATGAATTAGCGTATGAAATAGATGAAGGTGGTGGAGCTTTTTATGGTCCAAAAATCGACATCAAAATTACCGATGCTATTGGTCGTGAGTGGCAATGTGGAACTATTCAGTTAGATTTTAATTTACCAGAACGGTTTGAATTAGAATACAACGGTGATGACAATGAAAAAATTCAACCTGTAATGATCCACCGTGCAATTCTTGGTTCGTTTGAGCGTTTTGTTGGAATTTTGACCGAACATTATGCGGGTGAGTTTCCAATGTTTATTGCTCCTACACAAGTGGCAATAATTCCAATTGCAGATACTCATAAAGAGTATGCTAAGGAAATTCAAGATAAACTTATTGATATTGGTGCCGATAGTAGTATATACGATAAAAATGATTCGTTAAACAAAAGAATACGAACAGCAGAGAAAAGTCGTGTTCCTATGTTGATAGTGATCGGTGATGAAGAAGTTGAAAACAAAAGCGTGGCAGTTCGTGACAGACGTTCTCGTGAACAATATAATTTAAGCTTAGAAGAGTTTACAAAGCTTATACAAACTAAAATCAATGAGGTAAATTTTTGAGTAATAAAAAAGACCGTGTCATAATGAATGACGATATCAGAGTTCCTGAATTAAGATGTAATGTAGATGGTGGCGAATCTTTAGGTGTAATATCTACTGATGAAGCTATGGATAAAGCAAATGAGATGAACTTAGACTTAGTTCTTATAGCACCAGATGCTAAACCACCCGTTGCAAAGATTATGGACTACGGTAAATTTAAGTACCAAAAAGAGAAGCAGTTAAAAGAGCAAAGAAAAAATCAGGTAAAGATTGTTGTAAAAGAGATCAAGTTATCTGTAAAAATTGCTGAAAATGATGTTGCATACAAAGTGAAACATGCTCGTGAATTTTTAGAAAAAGGGTTCCATGTTAAATTTCGCGTATTCTTAAAAGGTCGTGAAATGGCACATCCAGAAGCTGCAAAAGAAGTATTACTTCGTGTATGGCCAATGGTTGAAGATATTGCTGTTATGGACAAACCACCAAAATTTGAAGGTCGTTACTTTAATATGTACACGATTCCTCAAAAGTAGTTAAAATAGTCTTGGACGAACTATTTAGCAATTTTTGCTTTTAGTTCATCCTCTTCAATAGCTTCAGCAACGTACTTAACAACAACAAGATGTTCGGTGTCATTTATGTACCATTCTGCAATATGCTCATTTTCAAGTAAACGTAATTTTTCCTCATCCACATCATCTTGTTTAATAAACAGGTGTGAATGTTTTGTTGGATTTTGAAGTTTAAATGTCCAAAATAACCAAAGAGTAGCAAGAACAGCCATTGATACCCCAAGTGTGGTTCTATCTGAAATGTCTAAAAGTAAACCCGCACTTGTACCACCAATAAATGTTGTAAAATAAGCAACCGAGTTTGATATACCTAAAGCAGCTCCTTTTTGGTGAACTTTAGCAAACTTAGAGATCATAGACTGAACCAATGGTTCCATCATGTTAAAGGCAATAAAAAACGCCACAACACCGACAATAAAAAGCGTACTAGAATTTGTCAGTCCCATGATTAAAAATGAAACAATAAAAAGTACGATAGAGATTAAAAATATTTCACGAGGCTTATTTTTCTTTTCTCCAAAAACTGCAGCAGGTCCCATAGCAATAAGACCAAAAAGCATGGCAGGAAGGTAAGCCATGTATAGATCTGAGTTTTGCCATTTAAAAGTGTCACTGGTTAAAATAATTGGAATTAAAACAAAAGCAACCGTCATAAGTCCTTTTTGCATCGCATTTATTACTATCATATTAAATAAGTTTGAGTCTTTTAAAATATCCGATGTTTTAGCTTTAGCATGGTAAGTGTGTTTAATGCGTGGAGGTGTTGGAACTTTTGTAAAGAGTAAAACAATAGCAAGCAGTGATAAAACAGCAGTAATAATAAAAAGTGTGTCTACCCCATATTTTGCTCCAACAATTGGACCCGCTCCCATAGCAATAGCGAAACTTAATGCTATAGATCCACCCATAATTGCCATCGCTTTAGCACGTTTTTCCTCTTCAACTAGATCTGAGATCATAGCTGTAATAACCGCACCAATAGCACCAGCACCTTGAAGAAATCGTCCTAGCATAAGGGTATATATATCGGTTGCATAAGCAGCTATAAGTGAACCTACTAAAAAGATTAGTAATCCAACAAGTAAGGTTGGTTTACGACCAATTTTATCACTCATATTTCCAAAAGGAACTTGAAAAATAGCTTGCGTTAGAGCGTAACCACCAACTACTATTCCTACTAATAAGGGCGTAGCACCTTCAAGTGTAAGTGCATAAACAGAAATGATAGGAAGAACTAAAAAAAGTCCTAAGAATCTAAGCGAAAGAATCATTGAAAGTGGCATCACTTTTTTAAACATAAGAATCCTCTTTATTTGAGATTGGTATAATTGCGCAATTATAATAAAAAGAATTAAAGAAAAGGCTTTATTTTGAAATTAGTTTTAGCAACAGGCAATAAAGGTAAAGTTAGAGAGATCAAAGCTCTTTGCGAAGAGTATGAAGTAGTTCCTTACAGTGAATTAATAGAAGAATTTGAAATTGTAGAAGATGGGGACACGTTTAAAGAGAATGCGTTGATCAAAGCAAGAGCGGTATTTAAAGCATTAAATAAAGAAGATGTGGTTGTAATTGCAGATGACAGTGGAATTAGCGTCGATCTCTTAGACGGTGTTCCTGGGATCTACAGTGCTCGTTATGCAGGTCCAGATGCAAATGATAAAGACAATTTATACAAACTTATGGATGCCATTAAAGAAAAAGGGGAAGAATCAAGTCCCGCGCATTATACAGCAGCAATCGCAATAGTGACTAAAGATTCAGAACAAACGGTACACGGATGGATGCACGGTACAGCCTTAAGTAAGGCAGCTGGAGATGGTGGTTTTGGGTATGATCCTATGTTTATTCCATTGGGATTTGATAAAACTTTGGGTGAGTTAGATGATGAGATTAAGAAAAATTTATCACATCGTTCACAAGCCTTGTCATTGGCTAAAAAAATAATTAAAACATTATAATAAACTCCATCCTTGGAGTTATAGCCATAAAACAATCCCTTTTTACTTAGGCTTTATTACAAAAATTTGCGACTTAGTTTATAGAATGAATTTTCCATTTTTTCTATAAAACTTTGTATATGGTCGTTATATCTGCTTAATGTTTGCATGATATCTCCTTTAACAAATGTCAAAGTTAAAACAGCAAGAAATATACCACCTTAGTTAAAGACTATTAAAAGTAAGATCCCAAAGAGAATCCTATACACTCCAAAAGCCACAAATGTGAACTTTTCTAAAAATGCTAAAAATAGTTTTATAGTAATATAGGCGATGACAAACGAAACCACAAACCCGATGCCTAAGTTTAAGAGTGATTCTTGTGTAAAGTCGTTGTAGTGCTTTAGCAGATCATAACCTGTAACGGCACACATAACAGGAAAGGCAAGTAAAAAACTAAACTCTGCACTTGCTTTACGACTGAGTCCCACAAGTAATGCCCCAATAATAGTAGATCCAGCACGGCTAGTTCCAGGGATAAGTGCAAACACCTGAGCAAAACCTATCCATAGAGTTTGTTTCATGGTGATTTTTTCTATATCGTCTAACATTGTTTTCTCATGTGGAATAAAAAATTTCTCAACAACTAAAAAGATTAGACCACCAACAATAAACATAATGGCAACCACGTCAATACTAAACAAAGCTTTGATCTGATCTGAGAAGATATATCCAACGCTTCCAATAGGTAAAAAAGCGATAAAAACTTTTGTCCATAAAGGAATTTTGCTAATGTGAAATTTATCTCGATAGTTAAAAAATACAGCCAAAATAGCGGCAAATTGAATAATAACTTCATAAGCTTTTGTAACGTTTGTTTGATCTATTCCTAGAAAATGACTAGCGACTATAAGATGACCGGTTGAAGAGATTGGTAGAAATTCAGTAAATCCTTCGATTATTCCTAAAATGATGGAATCAAAGATTGTCATATAAAACCTTATTACTTTAATATAATTGTTATTTTAACACAATAATACTGACTTAAATATATTTTGCTATAATACGAGGTTTTTTAATAAACTTTGTAGGAAATTATAATGTTACTTTTTACACCTGGACCAACCCCAGTACCTCAAAATGTTCGTAATGCGATGGCTGAGGAAACAATGCACCACCGTACACCTGAATTTGAAGCTATTTTCGAGAAAACGCGTAAGCATCTTTTTAACCTTTTTAAGACAGATGAAGTTGTTATGATTGCATCAAGTGGAACAGGTGCTATGGAAGCAGCAGTTATCAACTTATGTCATAAAACACTTTTAAATGTCAACAGTGGAAAGTTTGGAGAACGATTTGGAAAAATAGCTTCTTCTCATGGTCTTGGATCAGTAGAGATTAAAAACGAATGGGACACGCCTGTTAGTGTTGAGGCAGTGCTCGAAGCGGTTAAATCAAATGCAGACATTGATGCAATTGCTGTTCAGATAAGTGAATCAGCAGGTGGATTACGCCATCCAGTAGAAGATCTAGCCAAAGCAGTAAAAGAGATTAATCCAAACATCATGATTATTGCTGATGGTATAACGGCTGTTGGTGTAGAAAAGATCGATGTTAGTAATATTGATGCTTTAATCGCAGGTAGTCAAAAAGCCTTGATGCTGCCTCCTGGTCTTGCAATTATGGGTTTATCAAATAAGGCTATTGAAAAAATGGGTGAAGGTAAAGGGTATTACCTTAATCTTGCTTCAGAAGTTAAAAAGCAACGTCAAAACACTACCGCATATACCGCAGCTACAACATTGATAATTGGGCTTTTAGAAGTGTTACAAACAATAGAGAAAGAGGGTGGTCTAGCTAAACTTTATGCAGACACAGCTTGTCGTGCAAAGTCGGTTAGACGTTCACTTGAAGCAATTGGACTTCATGTCTATCCAAAATCTCCTGCTAAATCAATGATTACTATTGATGATGAAAACGCAAGCGAGATCAGAAAGATATTAAAAGAAGATTACCAAGTGAATGTAGCAGGTGGTCAAGATCACCTTAAAGGTAAGATTTTCAGAATTAACCAAATGGGACTTATTCAACCATATGAAATGGCATGGGTTGTTAATGCTGTTGAATTGGCATTGGATAATTTAGGTAGAAGAAAATACGATGGAACAGCTAATCGAGTATTTAATGGTTGCTTTTTGGGAGTTGATTAAGAGATGATTTTAGAGCATGAGATACCTAATGGTTCAAAACTTTATTTTGGAAAAAGTGCAAAAATAAAAAGAGAAATAGAAGCTATTGCCAGTCAAGTTTTAGATGAAAATAGTTTTGAAGAGATATTAACACCTCTGTTCTCGTATCATCAACATTTAAGCATTGCAAACGCATCTAAGCTAATACGTGTAAATGATGAAAAAAACAATCCAATATCACTAAGAGCCGATTCTACCATTGATGTGGTTCGTATTATTGAAAAAAGACTTGGTCGTAATACAGATGCAAGAAAATGGTTTTATGTACAACCTGTATATAGCTACCCAACAACTGAACAATACCAAATTGGTGTTGAATACATGGGTGAAAAAAATCTTTCTTATGTTTTAAACATTGCGAATAATATTTTTGAGAAATTAGAAGTAAATGCTCTTGTTCAAGTTAGTAATATGAGAATCCCTCACATATTGGTTGATATGTTTGAGGAATTAACATTGGATGATTTTAGACACTTGAACGTGGAAAAGTTTCTAAACATGAAAATCGAATGGTTAAGCAAACTTGTATATTTACAACACGTAGAACAAGTTGACGAACTTCTTGAGATTGTTCCTGAAGTTTTAAAAGCTGAACTTGTAAAGATGAAAGATCTATGTAATGAATCTGCTTGTAATAATGGTGTATTAGCACCAATGTATTATGCGCAAATGCTTTACTATGATGAATTGTTTTTTAGAATTATAAAAAACAATGAAGTTTATGCACGTGGTGGAAGATACAAAAATGAGGACACAACTTCGGTTGGTTTTGCAATATACACAGATACAATAATTGAAGAGAGAACTAAATGAAAGCAGATTTAATAGTCGGGATCCAATGGGGAGACGAAGGTAAAGGGAAAATAGTAGATGCACTTGCTTGTAAATATGACATGGTTTGTAGAAGTCAAGGTGGACATAACGCAGGACATACGATCTGGGTTGATGGTGTAAAATATGCACTTCATTTAATCCCATCGGGTGTATTAAACCCTGAGGCTATCAATGTAATAGGAAACGGTGTTGTTTTATCACCAAGTGCTATTATTAAAGAGATGGAACAATTTAATGATTTAGAAGGTCGTTTATTTATCTCAGATAAAGCACATTTAAACCTCTCTTATCATGCTTTAATTGATCAAGCAAAAGAAAGATTAAAAGGTGATAAGGCTATTGGTACAACAGGTAAAGGAATTGGGCCTGCGTATGCTGACAAAATTAGTCGTAATGGTGTTCGTGTAGGAGAACTTTTAAACCCAGTTAAACTATGTGAATCTATCTTAGAGTATTTTGAGCAAAACCGTGCAATTTTTGATGTTTTTGAAATTTCTACACCCAATGAAGCTGAATTATTGGTTGAACTTGAAGGTTTCAATGCAAAACTTGCTCCGTTTATTACCGATACAACTCAAATGGTATGGAAAGCACTTGATGAAGAGAACAAAAAAGTTCTTTTAGAAGGTGCTCAGGGAACTTTACTTGATATTGATCATGGTACATACCCATTTGTTACCTCAAGTTCTACTGTATCAGCAGGTGCTTGTACAGGTTTAGGGATTAATCCAAAAGATATTGGCAAGGTTATTGGAATAGTTAAAGCGTATTGTACACGTGTTGGTAATGGACCTTTTCCATCAGAAGATTTTGGAGAAGATGGACAACGTTTAGGTGAGCAGGGGCATGAATTTGGAACAACAACAGGACGTGCACGTCGTTGTGGTTGGTTTGATGCAGTTGCTACACGTCATGCGTGTCGTTTAAATGGTGTTGATGAGCTTTCACTTATGAAACTTGATGTATTAGATGGTTTTGATGAAGTAAAAGTATGTGTTGCTTATGAATATAATGGTGAACAAATTGATTATATGCCAGCAGATCTAGATGCGCTAAAACCTGTGTACAAAACTTTTAAAGGTTGGAATAATTCAGTAGGTGCAAGAGAGTTTGATGCACTTCCAGAAGATGCTCAAGCTTTTGTAAAAACAATTGAAGAGATCAGTAAAACAAAAGTTGGAATTATCTCTACTTCACCAGAAAGAGATGATACAATAATCTTGTAAAGGAAAGTCTGTGAACACTCGCTATTCTCCACTTGTAAAATTAAAAAAAAGCACGATGGATAAAAGTGAACGTGTTGTTCAAGAAAAAAATGCAGTCTTAACCAAAGCAGAAAATGCTCTTAAAATTTCTTATACCTCTTTGGATGAAATCTCTCAGCCCAATGCAGGAAACATCAACGATCTATTGGCATCAAGAAGTTTGCTTACTTCTCAACGGGGATTGATCCAACACAATAAAGAGTGGGTTGGATTTGCCAAAGAACAGTTGGAAAATGCAAAAATACAATTTAAAAATGATATGATCGATTACGAAAAATTTAAGTATTTAGAAGTACAAGAGATCAAAAAATACGAAAACGAAAGAAAAGTAAAAGAAGCAAAAGAATTGGATGAGATTGCTTTGATGACTTTTGGAAAAGAATATAAATAATGGAGATGAATGTATGAGATTAGTATTGGTTTTTTTATTAACATCGAGTTATTTATTGGCAATTCAAACAAGTGACAGACTTTTTGAATGTAGTGAAATTTTTAAGGCAAGAAAAAGTGAGCTTTTAATAGAACTAGAACGTATTGATGAACAAAAGCAAGCCCTAGAAGCTTTAAAAAGTGCCACTGAAGATCTTCTTAAACAAAAGCAGAAAAAAGTTGACTATGAAGCAGGAATTGTTGAGTCACAAAGAGATGAAATAGTTCAAAAAGAGGCAAGTATTAAAAAAATGCTTCAAGAAAATCAAGCAATTTTAAAAGAATTAAAAAACATTAAAATGGACAAGATAGCACAAACTTTTGCTAAAATGAAAGCTGCTTCAGCAGCAAATATTTTGTCACAAATGCAAGCAGAAGATGCGGTAAATATTTTAACCTCCTTAAAACCTAAAACAGTTGGAAAAATCTTAACAAAAATGGATCCAAAAAAAGGAAGTGAGTTAACACTACTTTTGTCAAAATAAGTTCGCCTAAACACTTTCTAACCTAAAATATAGTAAAATGTCCAAATTTAATTTATTTTGAGGCTAAAAGTCATGAAGATTTCACTAAAAACTATCCCCCATATTTGTTCCAAGATAGCAGTAGATTTAAACAAAAGCGGTGCAGTTACAATGACTAAAGGTCTTGAACCTGTAAGTAGCGAAGCTGAAAAAATATTAGCTAGCAGTGTAACAACAGAGATGGCACTTGATGAAAAAGTGCGTGAAATTTGTGAAGAGAATGAAGAAGAGATAGAGTTCAATCTTGTTGATGAGCGTCAACTGTTTTTTATGATTAAGAAGAAACTTGCTCCAGAGTTTGGTGTTATTTTAAACTATGAAGAAAGATATTCAGATATATCGCACAAAATATTGGATGAACTTTATGAAGAAGACCTGATTCATTTTGAGGTATCAGAAAATAGAATTAAAAATATTATTTATAATTCAATCACTTCGTTTATTGCAGACGCAAGTGAAGTTGATGAATGCGTTATGGATAAAATACGTTCATACAAAAAACACTACATCCCAGGAACAGATGAATTTGAAATACTGTATGAAAAAATATATCGTGAAGAGATGATGAAGAGAGGAATACAATAATGGCACAAATGAAAAAAGCATATATATATCTTGAAAATGGCACTTTGTTAGAAGCGAACAGTTTTGGTGCAGATACAACTGTCGCAGGTGAAATTGTTTTTAATACCTCACTAACAGGTTATCAAGAAATTATGAGTGACCCATCATATGCTGGACAATTTGTTACATTCACAATGCCAGAAATTGGAAATGTAGGTGTAAATGCACAAGATATGGAAAGCATGGGTGCTCATGCAAAAGGTATGATTGTACGTAAATATCAAAAACGTCATTCAAGTTTCCGATCTGAGGGTTCATTGCATGAATTTTTAATACAACATAATGTAATGGGAATTTGTGATATTGACACAAGGTACTTAACTAAAATGTTGAGATCTGAGGGTTCTATGATGATGATAGCTTCAACAGAAATTAGCGACAAAGCTGAGTTGAAGAAATTACTTGAAGACTCACCAAGAATCGAAGATGTAAATTATATTGAACAAGTAAGTACAAAAAAAGCTTATAAGCATACGCAATCTACTTATGCAAGAGTTGATTTTGAATATGAAAAAGCTCCAGAAGCTCAAGCTAAGATTGTAGCTATCGACTTTGGTGTTAAGAAAAATATTTTAAATGAAATAGTTAGTGCAGGAATTGAAGTTGAAGTGATCCCAAATAACTTTAATGCAGAAGATCTAATAGAAAAATATAAGGCTAAAGAGATTGATGGTGTGTTCTTGTCAAATGGTCCAGGTGATCCACTGGTACTTAAAAAAGAACAAGAGCAAATTAAAAAATTAATAGGGGCTAAAGTTCCTATGTTTGGTATTTGTTTAGGTCATCAACTACTTTCTATTTCTCATGGTTACGACACGTATAAACTTAAGTTTGGTCACCATGGTGGTAATCATCCTGTTAAAAATGAGCAAACAGGTTTAGTAGAAATTACAGCACAAAACCATAACTATAATGTTCCTGATAATATTGTTGAAATTGCACAAGTAACACATTCAAATTTATTTGATAATACTATTGAGGGCTTAAAATATAACGACAGCCCAATTTTTTCAGTTCAACACCATCCAGAATCTTCTCCTGGACCTAAAGAAAGTAGATATATCTTCTCAAATTTCTTAGAACTTATCAAAAGATAAGTTCTCTCTTTCCCCTTAGTAAAAAATAAAATTACAAAAGTAAACAAAAAGATAATAAATTTAATAATTTGTTATCAAAATACCATTTTTTAAGATTTATTGAACTTTTTAGTTGTTAGTATAGCGTTGTTAATTAGTCTGACAATATTCATGTGAATATATTAGACTTAATTGCTTTGAATCTTTAAGGAGGCTATATATGGAGAATCGTCCATTAGAGTACGACTATACAGTTGCAAAGATGTTCATGCTAACTACAGTTCTATTAGGAATTGTTGGTATGCTTGTCGGTGTAATTTTAGCATTTCAAATGGCATTTCCGGAACTAAACTTAGTTCTAGGAGAAGGTCTTGCGGAATACACAAACTTTAGTCGTCTTCGTCCACTGCATACAGATGCAGTAATATTTGGTTTTACACTAAGTGGTATATTTGCTACTTGGTATTATGTTGGTCAGCGTGTTTTAAAAGTGTCAATGGCAGAGTCAGGCTTTTTGATGTTTTTAGGAAAATTACACTTTGTACTATACCTATTAGTAGTTGTTGCAGTAGTTGTTTCATTACTTGCAGGTGTTACTACATCAAAAGAGTATGCTGAATTTGAATGGCCAATCGACATCGCTGTTGTTGTTGTTTGGGTAATTTTTGGTTTAAGTATCTTCGGATTAATCGGTATCCGTCGTGAAAAATCATTATATATTTCAATTTGGTACTATATTGCTACTTTCTTAGGTATAGCTATGCTTTACTTATTTAACAATATGGAAATTCCTACAATGTTAGCTAGCAATGCTGCTGGTGAAACAGGACTTGGTGCTTGGTATCACTCTGTATCTATGTACGCTGGTACAAACGATGCGTTAGTTGAGTGGTGGTATGGTCACAATGCAGTTGCATTTGGTTTTACAGTACCTATTGTTGCTATGATTTATTACTTCTTACCGAAGGAATCTGGTCAAGCAATCTATTCATATAAGTTATCATTACTTTCTTTCTGGGGATTAATGTTTGTTTACTTATGGGCTGGTGGTCACCACCTTCTTTATTCAACTGTTCCAGATTGGATGCAAACTATGGGTTCTGTTTTCTCAGTTATCCTTATTTTACCATCATGGGGTTCAGCGATTAATATGCTTCTTACAATGAAGGGTGAGTGGCAACAAGTTGCAGCTTCTCCATTAATTAAGTTTATGGTTCTTGGTTCTACATTCTATATGTTCTCAACATTAGAAGGTCCTATTCAAGCGATTAAATCAGTTAATGCTATTGCACACTTTACAGACTGGATCGTTGGTCACGTACATGATGGTGTTCTTGGTTGGGTTGGCTTTATGATTATGGCTGCACTTTTCCATATGGCTCCACGTGTATTTAAACGTGAGATCTATTCTAAGTCTTTAATGGCTGCACAATTCTGGATTCAAACTGTAGGTGTTGTTTTATACTTCACTTCTATGTGGATTGCAGGTATTACTCAAGGTATGATGTGGCGTGCTCACGATGAATTTGGTAACTTAGCTTACTCATTCATTGATACAGTTACAGTATTACACCCTTATTACGCTATCCGTGGTGTTGGTGGATTATTATACTTAGTTGGTTTCTTAATGTTTGCTTATAACATTTACAAAACTATGTCTGCTCGTCCTGTTGAGGAATCTGAGCTTCAAAATGCATCGCCTATGGGCGCTTAAGAAAGGGAGGATAATATTATGTTTCATTGGTTAGAAAAAC